>Ga0247730_1000161_pt1 | contig 65268 bp, 65 predicted proteins | sample UWRJL073202C2_FD_180959 | JGI IMG/M metagenome (GOLD analysis project Ga0247730, IMG submission 180959) | Plant litter microbial communities from Arlington Agricultural Research Station in Wisconsin, United States - UWRJ-L073-202C-2 | ecosystem: Environmental > Terrestrial > Plant litter >...
CGTGGTGAGATCCTGCGTGAAAAGCTCGGCGATCCAACCCGTCGCCAATATGCCCCAGCCTAGCGTCTTTTCCATACACCTCTCCCTTTGCCCATCAGGTGATCTCGAAAGGCACGCTCACCATGCGTCCAGTCCAGCCTTCAATCGAATTGTTCAAGCATTCCTATAAGATGCTGATTTTCCGCACTTAACTTTACCGCCAGCAATCGCTTTAGCCTTAGGTTCTCGGCTATAAGGGCCGCGAGCTCGTTGAACGTGACATCCCTATCGTCGTTGCCGTCGTCCACTTTAGATGCAGCGGTCGGAGGTTTCATCTGCGCCTGCGCGGCAACCTCTGAAATGCGCTTCGGTCTCTTTTTTTCTGGCACAGAGATGGAGCGCGCATATTTTTTAGGGGCGTCATCGCTGATCGAGCTGCCGCCCGATTGCGGCTCACTCACGGGCTGCTGAAATACTCGTGCGGCAATATGCTGGTCACAGTCGGCATCGCTGGCATTTCCAACTTCGGGCATGGGATGCGGCACATCAACCCGCGCTCTTTCAAGGCTTAGATCAATCGTCTGTCCCGGACGGCCTGATAGATGCGCGGCTTCCGCTTCAAGAACGAGCGACTTGATGTCTGTGTTGCCCCAAATGGAATTCGACGGTCTGGTCAGACGACGACGGCCTGATTTAATTTCAACAACGAAATTGCGTTGCGGTGTTTTCATTATAGCTATTCTCTGCGTGTGTTCGGCATATCTACGAGCGGTCGAAACGCTCAAGCATCATACGAAGCTGATCATTTTGTGACTGTAACTTCTCAGAAAGCTGGCGTCGCAGTCGCTTGATCTCTTCGTCCATATTTGCAAGATCTCCAAAGAAACCGTCCGGTTGCGACGGGACTGCGGCGGCGGTATCGTTAGAAGCGGCAACCGACGGCGCACGCGTCTCCGGTGCAACATTAACCTGCGGCAACAGAGTATCGGTATCGGCGTCTAGCGGCCGATCCAATTCAGCTGCAGGCTGTTTCGCCACAAGAGACTGCGTTACCTCTGGCTCTCGCGCCTCATGTTTCGAAGTCGGCGTCACGGTGGGTTCCGAAACAGCAGGAGATTTGACCGCGGGAACAGGCATTCTCTCAGGCGAAGCCAACTGTAATTTTGCACGGTTTGCTTCGAGTTCGATCAGTTTCGAATGGCTACCGCGCCCTGTTTGCGGCCGCCGCCTGGACATCAGGTCCGCGAGATACTTCCATGGTGCTTTCATATTGCGTCCAACTCGTGCGACCAATACCGCATGGCACCGTCGACGAATTACCCAGCTCGGGTGTGAGCTAGGTAATTGATGCTGTTAAGGGGCTCGCCTTATGGCTTCCGCCATCAGGTGCCATGCTAGTGCTTTTCGAGCCGTCTACGGAGATCTTCATTCTCGGCACGCAGCTTCTCAGCGAGCGTCTTGCGAAGCTTCTGATTTTCCTCTTCCAAAGCGATGAGATCGGCCATCTCGTCGCTCGCTGTGGCAGGCAGATATGATGCCGGAGCGGTCTGGTCGACAACATCGGATTTTGCAGCGCTCGTAAAGCTATCGGATTCTGTCGCGTCGGCAGCGGTTTTTGCATTTACAGTCGACATTCTCGCCCCAGCGTTTGCGCCACTTTTTTGGCGGACGGCCTTAGCTTTGGGAGATTTCTCAGGCTTGCTGGCTGATGCAGCCTTTGCTTCAGCAATCTCGATCTTTGAGCGCCGTGGTGCGCGTTGTTTCTTCGCCACCGGGGCGTCTGCCTGTGGGGCGTTCTCCACCGCAACGTCCGCTACGCTAGTTTCATTTTCGTCGGCCATGTTGATCTCCCTAAATGGTACATTGTTTTCAACGGAGGGAAGTTCGGTGTCAACTGGCCTCTGGAAATGTGGTTGCCCAATAATTAGAAATTCTGCAACTCAATCAGTCAAATACCTTGAGGGGGCGATAACGGTCCTTCTTCTTAACGCGGTCGCTATAGCGACGCCTGAGTTATTCGCCGAGATAATGCCCTTGTTTGATATAAGCATCCGGCACGCACCTCTTTGCAGCGGCAAGCACTGCGGCCGCCTCAGCTTTCGCAGCATAGGCCCCTAAAACGTAAACCTCGTAACCGCCCACAAACCCCACAAACTTTGACGACACATCATTGAAAGCCCTGAAGCCGCAATTCGCTATCTTTCGATGCAGAGCCTGTGATGGTTCAGGCCGGACGTTATTCAGCGGCAGGACCCCGACGACTACCCACCAGCCATTCAAGAGTGGTTCTTGCGCCCTGAGCGGTAGAACGGCGCATGATGTGAAGACCGCTATTGCCGAGGCATAGCTCGCGAATTTGACCAGGCTGGTCATCCGGTGGGCTCAGTTCGCAACGATGGATAGCGACGTCAGAACTTCCGGGGTAACGGTCCCGGTTACCTTCAAATTAAAAGCCTCCTGCATTTTCATCAGAGCCACCTTAGAGTCCGGGCCAATCTTGCCATCAATTACGCCTGAGAAGTAGCCGTAGGCGGAGAGCGCAGTCTGGACCTGAATGACAATCTGACGAAATCTGTCACTGTTTCCGGGAAGTGTTTTAAGAGGCTGGGCCCGCGGCGAGCTTGGGGCTGCCGGGAACGTATTGGTATTCGGCACTGCCTGGTATGTCGGAGACGGAGTGCTAGGGACATACGTCGGCGCTGGCGCACGGTACGTCTCGACTGCCCTCGGAGCGACGTAGCTCCCACCAGATGAGGATCGATGGCTTGAATGCGAGCTATGACTGGAGTGAGATCGATGGCCAGCCAATGTGAACAGATGATGCAGCCGCAGCCTCTCGAATATCGACACCTGCTTCAGGTCTTTGACGCTGACAATGCCTACTGGCGCGGCGTCCGACTTAGTCGGCATAAATCCCGCCGCCAGCAGCGACGGTATCAGGAATATCCTGTTTTTCATAAAGCCCCCAACCCAACAAAGCCCTCACTCGGACTATACCATTCAAAGAAGCCCCCACAAGTGGAGCGTGCAGAGCATTTTTGACACAAATCCAGATACTTCCGTTTCCAGTCCGAAATGGTCGACGGAGCCATCGAGCGATAATTGGCAGGGACCGTGCAAAGCGGAAAATTGTACATAGACACGGGTATTCCTTTAGCCTTGGCCAAATTGATCGCGCTCTTCAAGTGCCGGAAATCGATTGACGTATCCTGGAAGCTTTTGTCCCAGTTCATGCGCCCGTATCCGATCCGCTCCATCTGCATCAGGGCCCAGACGGAAATGAAAGGCGTCTGATTGATGATGAAGTTTGCCAACTGAGGGAGGTCGTTCCAGTTCTGCTTCATAACCACGGTCCGCAACTCGACGGATGCGCCAAGCCGCGTCAACATCGCCAAGCTGTCCTTCAACTGCGCGAAAGCACCCGCTTTCCCGACAATCTGATCGTGAATGTCCGGTCTCGATGCGTAGAGCGGAATTCCCCAAAGAATGCGATCGAGGCCGATAGAGTCCATCAAGCCGAGGTCACTCGCTTCGAAGTGCTGGCCATTGGTCAGGATGTGGAACCGGAGATCCTGCCTTGAAGCGCAGACATCTGCCAGAAACTCAAAGAGCCGCTGCTTGTGCAACATCGGCTCGCCACCGGAAATGCCAATATAGGCGTCACGTGGAGCAAGTTTGGCGGCGATCGCGAACTCATCAAAAAGATCGGCATGATGTTTCTTGGGCGGTTGGGAGCACATGACGCACAGTTGGTCACATTGCTCGGTAATCAGCAGCGTGTTGTGTTTGGAGTTCGCACGGATAAGCCGATGGGCACTGGGCTGACGGGGCAGGATCAGAAGGAGGTCTCCATCCAGCTCCTCGCTTCCCGAGACATACACAGTGAGCGAAAAACCCCAGATATCATACTCGCGAGACCCTGCGTCACGCCGTACAAGGTGCGCGTCATTTTCGCTGGGGCTTGGATGGGCGGTGTCGCAAAGACGGACGACAAGTGGCTCAGAAATCGGCAGCGGGTCGACCTTCAGGCGGAGATCGATCATTGATGCACCTTGGCAAGTGCAGGTTCGAACTCGGGGAGACCCGCCCAGATCGCGACCGTCTTCTGGACCTTGACGTCTGCCGAGTAGATCATCTCAAAAATCTTGTCGAAGATATGCATGTGCCGCTGGCAGAAATCTGTGAGGTGCTTCGGCATGTCGATCCTTCCATATCGGGAAAGATCGTCAACGAGATCTGTCCCGCAATACGCTTGATAGGGACAGTGCACGCAGTCGGGATGGAAGTTGTTTGACGACTCTGCGTTCAACGGGTCGAGCTTTGATCGATCAATTCCGGTCTTAATATTGCCCATGCCAAAATCGAACTGGCCTATTCTCGTCACCATTCTCGCCTCGTCGGTTGGAAAAACCGTCCCGTCGTAGTCGACGACAAGGTACCCCTCCCCCAGGATATTCGGGTTGCGCAGGTCCGTATGGCCATTATGTCGCGACTGAAGTACCCGCCGGAGACAGTGCACAAAATAGTATTCCTCGATAGGGAGCTCTGCCGTCCAGTTGTGTTCCACTAGAAAGTCTATGAACGACGAGTGATAGGCGTTCCACTCGGCTGTCGTGTCTTTTGCGGCGAAGCGTTTGCGCGCAAAGCCCTGGTAGTTGACGGGCCTGAGGTAAATCGAGCGGAAACCGAATGACGTGAAGCTATTCACGACCGCCCCCGGCGACGGAAGGCTCCGTATGTCGAGTGTCGGCAGAGCTGAAACCTTGTCGCTGCCGAATCGGTCGATGGCTGAACGCAGGTTGCTGGCAAAATGCGCTGTCTTTTCCGGCGTGATTGTCCGTTGGCGCTGGTGGGTTTGTGCGTCGGCGTCCAAAGATGTACTGATAAAGGTGTCAGGAGCGGCCAGGAACTCCCATGCCTCGGCGCTGACTGTCTGCAGGTTGGTGCAAACAACGAACTCCGCTACCTGGAAACGCTCGCGACAGAAGCTCCGAACGCGCTGTAGTATATCCAGCTGCAAAAGCGGCTCGCCCCCCTGAAACTCGATTTTCATTCGGGTTGTAGTGAGGCCGTCCACGTAACGGAGGACTGCGGCCAAGGTCTCTTCATCCCAGTCGAAGCCGGGCGTTCCCTCGTTGACCCTGGAGACCTGGCAATACCCACAAGCGAGGTTGCATCGCAACGTCGGCACTAGAATCAGGTAGTCCAGCGGCGTTGGTGCATAGAGACGCCTCGCCCATCTGTAGGCGAAGGCGGCGTAGGAAAGATCATCGCGATGGTCGAAGCTGTGGCCATTGGCTTTCAGGAAAGATTCATCCGGGAGGCTGAGACAATCATTTGCATATCGATCAAGGAAATCGGCATCTGAACGAAAATATCCTCCGGCATCATCAGCAAACAGGACTGTCCCGTTTTCATCGGGCCTGAACTTCAACGGGAAAACGGTCATCGGCCCATGACGCCATCGATCAGCGTCGAACGCAGCGACAAGGTTTCGGCGTAGATTTTCTGCCGAAAGAGGCAGAACCGGAAATCTCGTTCGATAGCCGCTCTATCGTGGGTGCCATTCAGGAAAATGACAACAGGGGCCTGTCCTGTCACACGTAATCCAGGATGCAAGTAACCGAAACGACTGATTACATCCGGTACGAACTGAAGGAATGCTGGTTGAACATCGATGTAGAGCATTTGCTCTGTAGACATTGGTATTGACTGGTATTCCAAACTGCACATCCCCCGACGCTACAACCTGAGACTACATCATGAAATATGAATGTGATATGTTTGAAAGTGGACAAGAGATGGCATTTCTGGCGCTGAATACGGCCATCGTGTGGGCTTGCGCTTGTATCTGTTCAAGCTGCCCGACCAGCCGGATCCGGCGCTGACCGCGTTCATGACGGATTGGGTGGCAGGGCAGGAACATCATCCCCGGGCGGATTTGGGAGAATAGCAATGGACGCTCTGGAATATTGCCAGCAGCTAAAGATCGAAACCACCACACTTTCGGTCTGGATCGAGCAACGGTGGATCATTCCGCTCGCGGACGGTGACGTGCAGCTCTACCATGACGCGGACATCGCTCGTGGCAGACTGATCCTCGACCTTATCGATCAGATGGGCGTTAACCAGAACGGCGTGGACATCGTTATGGCTCTCATCGACCAGGTTCACGGTCTGCGCGGCAAGCTGCAAGCTTTGACAGACGCAGTCCGCGATCAGGATTATGACGTTCAGCGTCGAATCATCAGCAAGCTCTAACGCGTGGTGTTGGTCTCACCATCCGCAGAAACCGACCGGGCAAACAGAGAGGCTTGTCTTCTCAGTTGCCAAGTTCGGCAAATCAGATCACCTTCATGTCCATGAGAGAGATCACTGCCCCCTACGTCACCCAAGACGATCCTGACCGCCCAATTCGCTGTCAGGATGCACTGAATGCTGCAGTCCAGGAACTTGTGGGTCAGGCGACGGCTGTGGGCTGGTCTGACCGGGAGACACTGGCGGCAATCATCGAAATTGCCGACAACAGCCTCCTTTCGCTGGCGGCGAATGATGACGCCGAACTTCTGATTGCCCTGCTCAAGCGGATGACCTGATGGGACCCGCCCCTCGCTGACCACTTCAAGCGTTGGTCTCACCAGATCTTCTTGCCCTCAGGCGGGTCTACTCACACGGAGCTAAATTTGCCGACAGGAACTGTAAAATGGTTCGACCCCACCAAGGGTTATGGCTTCATCGTTCCCGACGACGGCAAACCCGATCTGTTCGTGCACAGCAGCAAGCTGGCAGCTTCGAAAATCGACACTGTCGAGAGCGGCTATATCGTCAGCTATTCTGAGGGCAATCGAAACGGCAAGCCGTACGCTGAAAAGCTGACCGTGATCTCGGCCGTGCCAGTCAAGCCTGAGCGTCACCATCGATCGCAGCGTGGCGACCTTCAGGGTCGCGAAGCCACAGACTATGCCGATGACTTCGAGCGAGAATGGGGTCTGCGTCGCAGCTGAATGCCGTTTTCGGATCCACTACAAAGCGTCGCGAAGGCATCTAGCCCAACACGCGGATCGGCGCTCCATCAAGCCACGCCTTCAGATTTTCCACGGTTTCGCCGTAGAACTTACGATAGGTATCTTGAGTTACAAAGCCGATATGGGGCGTTGCCACAACGTTATTCAACTGTCGGAATGCATGATCTGAAGCGAGCGGCTCCGTCTCAAACACGTCCAGCGCAGCGCCCGCAATACTGCGTGCCGATAAGGCTTCCACGAGAGCCAACTCGTTAATCAGTGGGCCCCTTGACGTGTTAACCAGCCAAGCTGTCGGCTTCATGAGCGCGAGTTCTGCGGCATCAATGATATGTCGTGTCCTATCCGACAAGACCAGATGCACTGTGAGCCAGTCGGCTTCTCGAAGGAGGGTTTCCTTGTCAACCAACTCCGCCCCCTTGGCTGCTGCGTCATCCACGGCAAGATTTTGGCTCCAGGCGATAACTCGCATCCCGAAGGCGCGGCCCACCGCGGCGACCTTAGCCCCGATCCGGCCAAGCCCCATGACACCGAGTGTCCGTCCCTCCAGGTCAACACCGACACCGACCTGCCACCCGCCGGATCGAAACGACTGGACTTCATCGGGAATATGGCGTGCGGCCGCCATGATCAACGCCCAAGTGAGCTCTGGTGCGCTGCTCGCATGACTTGCTGTACCACTTACCGTGATGCCCTGATGACGTGCGAAGTCGATATCTAGCGCAGCATTACGAGCGCCCGTCGATCCAATGAACTTCAAATTTGGAAGCCGCTTCAGGACGTCTGCTTTCAACGGCGTACGCTCACGCATGATGCAGACCGCATCGAAAGGCGTCAGGCGCGCGACCACCCCATCGGGGTCGTCGAGGTGATCCCTAAAAACGGTAACCTCGGCACGGGCCTGCAATGCCGACCAGTCAGCGAATTCCAGCGCAACGCCTTGGTAGTCGTCCAGAACGGCAATTTTCGTCATTCGCGCGCTTTCGGGCGTATCCTGCAACGGGAAGAAATGTTCCGAACCAGTGCCGCAGCTGACCTCACGAAGGCAACCGTATGGCACTGGCGAGACATGAGGTAATGAAATCAGTCAAATCGCCCGGACGCTAGTGGGTCACTGGCGGGAAATGTTTCCATCAACGCTTCATCCGGGTCAGTGTCGTCGATTGGAACATCGTCTACTTTCGGCGCTCGCAGGGGCACGGGCCTGAGTTCGGCACCGATATCCATCATCTCAGGTAACGATTCAATCCCGTCGCGCACTTCATCTTCAGCATCGATGACTTTCGTATTCATGACAGTTCTCCCAAATTATGGATATAAGGAAGGCCACGTCTCGACATGACCCTCCCGTCGCTATCTTGCTATTTTGTCACGACCGGGCCAGCTTCGTAGTTCGCTGGTATCCAATAGAAATGCCCGTCCTTGCTTCCGACATGGCCTAGCCCTGGGAAGGAGATGTGGGCCGCCGCAATCCAGTAGCCCTTCTGAGCGGCGTCGGAAAATACCGCCTCGCGAGCACTTTCTGCGTTTTTCGCATCGCTGTCATAGGCCACTGTGACATGCGGATCGGGAAATTGCACTGGTGCGACGTGAACTACGTCTCCCCAGACGAGGAGCTTCTCGCCCTCACTTTCCACGGAATAGAAGCTGTGCCCTGGTGTGTGACCGGGTGCTGCCAAGGGTGTGATACCTGGGGAGAGCGGCGAACCGTAATCGAAGGGCTTCAGTTTTCCCGCATCGCTGTAAGGTTTCAATGAGGCCCTGTCGCCGTCAAACATCGACTTGAGCAGGCTTGGTGCTTCTTTCTCGTTTTTCTCACTAAGCCAATAGTCGGCGTCAACTTTGCTGACATGGATAACAGCGTTCGGAAAAGCCATTTTCCCGTTGGGCGCGATGCCTCCGACGTGGTCCGCATGCAGATGTGTAAGGTAGATGTCGTCCACTTGCTCCGGCTGATAGCCCGCGGCCTTCAGGTTCTCGAGCAGGTGTCCGCAGCATTCGCCGTATAAAGAGCCTGCACCGCTGTCGATGAGGATGAGCTTCGCGCCCGTATTGACCAGAAACGCATTGATCGACCCCGCCACTGGCACTGACAACTTGCTCTCTGCGAGACGTGCATCCACCGCCCCTGGAGAAACTTGGTCCGCCGGGATGATTTTACCGTCAGTCGAAAGTTCAGTCAGCACAGTATGAACCGGGAAGGGATGCGTGCCATCGGAAAGAGCCGTGACTTCGAACTTTCCGAGCGCCATGCGGTAGAAGGCGGGGCCTTGCGTGGCCGCTTTCGGAGCTGCGGCATGCGCTGGCAAACCAAGGGCAGGCACCAACAGGCAACACGCGAGAGCTAGTTTTTTCGCGGTCGAAACTGCCAGGTTGAAAGCTTGTTGGCCCGGGCTACGAAATCTTGCCGCGGCGAAATCGGACACGATCGTTGGGTTGGTGGAACTGGACATTGCGTCCTCCTTTTCGTTCGTCATGGATCAGTCCCCTTCCGGCGTTGCGACTTTTGCAAACAGGGCGATGGTTGCAAAAATAACAGGCGGCGCAAAACACCAGACAGGATTGGAAATGTAGGCGGTGGCAGCCAGCGCGCAGCCGCATGCAAAGCAGAGCACGCTCAGGCTCATTCGCGTTAACCGGGTGGTGACAGTCGATCGAAGCTCAGTATCCTTGCCAACTGCAAGATCGGCGAGATCCAACATGATTTGCGTCGTTGTCCCCGTCATCATTGTCGTAGGTGGCGACTTCGTAAGATAGACGCGGTGCAGGCCGTTCTGGATTGCCATCGCGGCAATCATGACCATGCCGATGGCCAGCGCCGGAGCACTGTTGAGATCAGAAAACGGGCCAAACTTGATCGCCAAAGCGAGTGCCGCCAAAAGGAGTGCTAGGATGCCTCCCAGAAATGGGCGCATCACTGGACGGCCACGTCGATTCAGCATGAGACCGACACACCTCGTCAAAAAGATCACGAGGCAGAACGCTGGCAATGCCAGCAGCTTGGCCAGCCCACCTCCCAGCCCGAGGGCCACCGATGCACCAAGCGTGACGAAATTGCCTGTGACATGGGCGGTGAAGAGACCGCCAAGAGCAAGAAAGCCCACCGTATCGACGTAGCCGCCGTTAAGGCTGAGGACCAGATATAGCGGGACTTTTTTCATGGGCGTGCGCCTTCCGGCAATGCAACGAGACGCATTGGCTTGCGGAATAAGGGGGCGGCTTGCTTCAGACTTGCAAGCCGCCCTGTCGATGTCAGGATTTTACAAAGGCGAGGAGATCGGGGTTGATGACGTCTGCGTGGACAGTCAGCATGCCGTGCGGATAACCCTTGTAGACTTTCAAGGAACCGTTCTTCACAAGCTTAGCCGATAGTCGGCCGGAGTCATCGATCGGAACGACCTGATCGTCGTCGCCATGCATGACGAGCGTCGGAACAGTGATCTTCTTCAGATCTTCCGTCTGGTCGGTTTCCGAAAATGCCTTGATGCCGTCATAGTGCGCTTTTGCGCTGCCCATCATACCCTGACGCCACCAATTCTGGATAATCCCGGAGGAGATCTTGGCGTCGGGACGATTGAAGCCGTAGAACGGTCCCGTCGGGAAGTCCACATAGAGCTGGGCGCGGTTGTCAGCCAAAGCCTTGCGGATGCCGTCAAAGACCTCGATTGGCAGACCACCTGGATTGGATGCAGTCTTGAGCATGATCGGTGGCACCGAGCTGACAAGAACGACCTTTGCCACACGGCCCTGAGGCTCACCGTATTTCGCGACATAGCGGGCGACCTCGCCGCCGCCAGTCGAGTGACCGATGTGGACAGCATTCTTGAGATCAAGATGTTCAACGACAGCAGCCGCGTCGGCAGCGTAGTGATCCATGTCATGACCGTCGCTGACCTGCGCCGAGCGGCCATGACCGCGGCGATCATGCGCGACGACCCGGTAGCCGTGGGCGAGGAAGAAAAGCATCTGAGCATCCCAGTCGTCGGAAGACAGCGGCCATCCGTGGTGGAATACGATCGGCTGCGCGTCTTTTGGACCCCAATCCTTGAAGAAAATTTGGACGCCGTCCTTGGTCTCGACGAAGCTGTTTGTCATCTTAGTCATTCCTTTTACTGTGCCTTGTTGGCGAGGTGGTGTCTTTGAAAGAGCAAGCGACGGCACTGCGATCACCGCCGAAATTGTGATACCTGCCAGGAGGGTTTGACGGCGCGAAAGGCCGAATGCGAGATCGTTTGTCATCGTTTCCTCTTTTGCGAACCGACGCATTCGGTCGGTTCTGATGTCAGGATTACCATCGGGTATGTCTGCTATATTGTCGTTTCGACGTCAGTTTGGACGATCTGACGGTCTTGCGTTCACCATGTGAACTTCAATTCGGCCCCCAGATAATTGCTGTCGTGTCCTCCAGCATTCTGGATCGCGCGCCCCGCTTCGAAGTGGACGGCCTCAATGGCACCAGTGAGATTAGGTGTGAAAGCGTAGTCAACCCGGAGCTGCGCATAGGCACCTGTCCAGCTGCCTCCCCGCCCGGCCGTCCCGGCGACAGCCAGGTTCGGCTGAACGTAGATTGCATCACTGGTTGTCTGCCGCCATTGCAGACCAACCGCCGAGGTCAATGTCAGGTTTTCCGTGGGTTTTATTGTGACCGATGGTTTTATGTGGATGAGGTTGGCGTAGCTTGTGTAACCGCCGAGCGAAAAGTAATAGCCGTTCGGAAACAGTGGATTGAATGTTCCGAGACTTTTATCTCCGGAGTTTCGGTCGCCGGAGCCGATGTCGAACTGCAGGCCGATCCGGGGTGTCCAGGCAGCGTTTTCGAAGGTGTAACCCGTGCGCGCACCTACGGCCCAAGCCCTGATGTCTTTTTCTCCGACCTTGCCGAGTTGACCCATAGCTTCGACATCCCAGTCGAAGCCTGATGCCTTCCCTGCAAATCTCAGGTCAAAGACGTGCCGATCCTCTTCACCTGATCCGTCGATATACCTAGCGGTGTCGCGGTCGAATAAGGCCCAGTAAGCGGATAGTTCATTAGTGCCTAAGACTTGTCGTTCCACACGCAGCATGTTGAAACGAAAATCTGCGCTGGACGTGTCATCGAAATCACGATCGTCGCGATACTGCACGGGTTGGCTCGCAAAGCCGAGCACCCGCCATGGTCCGGATTCCCAGTCCGCCCAAACAGCATCGAACGACTGCCGGACATTGGGTCCGTCGCGGGACGAAACAAACCGCTGTAGATCGAAGGCGAAGTCCTGTCGGCCAATCCTGGCCTTGAAAGTACCCGTATCGAACTCGTGGGAAAAGCCAACAAAGCCCAGACGGAGATCTAGGCGATCGGCATCTGCCGGACCGACATCGACTTTTTCAAAAGCCCGATCGTCCTCGAATTGGGTGAAGATCTGCCAGTCCTGATTGAGGTGCAAGTCAATATGAAATTGAGCGCGCTGGCTTAGGTAGCTATCACCTGTAACACCGCCAATTCCAAAATCAGGGGCGTAGTTCGTCTCGAACCGTTCCCTGAGAGTTGCGCCAAACGAAACGTACGTCTCGGGGTCCGAAGCCGATAGAGGCACGTATTTGAGCACGTCGAGTGGCTGTTTCGAGAGCGCGGGGTTGGCGAGAGCGGACCAGTCTTCCTCCCACCGGTTGGATTGAATCGCGGGCCGCTTTGATATTTCTGCCGACAGTGCCCCCGATGCGAGAAGCGAGGCCGCCGCAACAAGCGGCCATAGTCTTTGCGACGGCATGGCAGTCTCCGGTTTTTTGCAAGCGCTGGAGCGTCTATTTGACGATAAACCTCAGGTCGGGTTATGGAGCGGTTGAGTGAATCTCCGCGACATACCCGCCAGGGAAATCCACCATGGCTGAATCACGCCCGCCGGAGCGATACGGGCCTGCGAGAATCTTTGCTCCGCTTTTCTGGGCGCGATCGAGCGTTTCGGACAGCTTGTCGGTCTCATATCCGGCAACCTCGTGCCCGTAGGGGTAAGGCAGATGTCCGTCGGTAACAAAAACGGCCATCTTGCCGTACCCGGATTCGATTCTGAGCAGCCGAAACTTGTAGTCCGGCCTTCCAATCTCGAGGCCCGATGCGTTCGAGTCATCCGAGACGATTTTGCCGCCCGAGAACTTCAAAAAGGCTTCGGTAAAAGCCGCTACACTGTCCGCAGAGGCATAAATTCGGTTCTCGGGTACTGTCTTCAGCTGGTCGTAGTGCGGCTTGCTCGTATGCCAATAGAGCTGCATGTTAACGCCACCAGGCCACTGAACCACTGCGTCTCGGCCGATCGGATCAGGAAAAGGTGCAACCGTCAGCACCGCTCCGGCAGCCCGTGCAGCGTCCACCGCCGCATCGAGATCCGTCACCAGATATCCGTTCCGCTCAGCACCGAAAGGGGATGGAATTGGTGTTTTGAAGCCAAAAAGGGAAACAGTCCCCGCTGGCGTCTGAACCAACTGCGAGGTCGTGCTGCTTGGGGTTGGCGTTACCGTCGCGACTACCTGCCGCGTGCTTGCACCACCAAATGTTTCGGAGAAGCTTTTCGCGAATTGATCCACATTCTCGGGCGAAACATAGACATGTGTTGTATCGTACTGCGGCCCGACACTAAAATCTTCGCCCGCGAATGCGAGGTGACCCAAGGACACCGTCGAGGAAAGCGACAGGGCAAGAACTGCAATCATTGATGAGGTTTTTCGGGACATCGGCTAAATCCGTAGTTGGTGATGACAAAATTTTGTGAGGTCGTGGGAGGCAACCAGAACGAACGCCCCGACCAGACCGAGATGCTCGAAGAAGCCGTTCTCAGCCATGGTGCGGTCCAAACCGACAGGGAGTTCCCAGAAGCGAAGGGCCACGAAGGTTGCCATGAAGGTGAAACCTGCGAGCGCGAGGGCTCCCAGCCAACGATAGACACCCGTGATGACCAGGACCGACATCCCCAGCTCGAATATGATCAAACCGATCGGATAAACCGGATCAGTCGGTAGACCGAAATGCTGCATTTCCGCGATCGCGCTCGGGAAATCAAAAATCTTGACCAGCGGTCCCTGAATGTAAGCCGAGCAAAGAAGGATCAAACCACCTGTTCTAATGATAGGTGAAGTCAAGATTCCTCGCGCGACCTTGAACAGTTGGTTTTCCCCGGCGAGTATGTAGCCAGATCTGTTCCGCATCAGACGGCCCAGCATGCGCAGCCTAGCGCCCCGAAGAAGCCCTTGAGATCTGCGATCGGCAACGTCGATGTCCAAGCTCCGGCATGATCATGTCCATGGACATTGCAGTCATTGGCGCAAGCGCACATGGAAATCGCAGTCCGACGCAGAGAGTTCTTACCCGCGCCCTGAGGCTCTCCCCAGGCTGCGTATCCACCGAAGGTGCGCACTGGCGACCAGTCGGGCATCGCGGGCGGAATGTCGCTCTCGTCGAACTTGGTAAAGTCCCCTGCGCCGAAAACGATCTTGCCGCCGACCATAGTCAGATCGGATGTGAGGAAAGAAAGCTCGTCCTCGGCACAAGAAAAGAAGTCCTTGTCCGGAACAATCAGATCGGCGAATTGCCCCTTCTCGATCCGGCCCTTCTTGCCCTCTTCATTGGAGAACCATGTGACATTTTCCGTCCACATGCGCAGTGCGGTTTCCCGGTCGAGGCAATTGGCACGTGGGTAAAGGTTCATGCCTCCCACCGTCTTGCCCGTGATCATCCAGGCAAGAGATACCCAGGGATTGTAGGAAGCCACGCGAGTGGCGTCGGTTCCTGCCGATACCTTGACCCCCTTTTCGAGCATTTTTGCAATCGGCGGCGTCGCTTCGGCAGCGCCATAGCCGTAGCGCTCGACAAAATACTCGCCCTGGTATGCCATGCGATGCTGCACGGCGATGCCGCCGCCGAGCGCTGCGATCCTGTCGATCGACCGGTCGCTGATCGTTTCGGCATGGTCAAAGAACCAATTCAATCCTTCAAGCGGAATATCCTGGTTGACCTTCTCGAAGACGTCGAGCGCGCGCGAGATCGTTTCGTCATAAGTTGCGTGTAAGCGCCAAGGCCAGCGGTTTTCAGCGAGGATCCGCACGACCTCTTCCATTTCGCCTTCCATCTCCGGCGGCATGTCCGGACGCGGCTCGCGAAAATCCTCGAAGTCGGCGGCCGAGAATACGAGCATCTCGCCAGCACCGTTGTGGCGGAAATAATCGTTGCCCTGCTTGTATTTGACCGACGACGTCCAGTTCAGGAAATCCTCCTTCTCCGCTTTGGGCTTTTGCGTGAAGAGATTGTAGGCGAGCCTGACGGTCATCTGGTTTTCGTCGGCAAGCTTCTGGATAACGGCATAGTCATCGGGATAGTTTTGAAAGCCACCGCCCGCATCAATGACACCCGTCACACCCAACCGATTAAGCTCGCGCATGAAGTGGCGCGTCGAGTTCACCTGGTATTCGAGCGGAAGTTTCGGCCCCTTGGCAAGGGTTGAATAAAGGATGCCCGCATTCGGCTTTGCCAGCAACAGGCCCGTTGGATTACCCGCAGTATCGCGGATGATCTCACCGCCCGGAGGATTGGGCGTATTCTTGTCGTAGCCTACCGCGCGTACTGCGGCACCATTCAACAGCGCGCGATCATATAGGTGCAAAAGGAAAACTGGTGTATCCGGCGCTATCGCATTGATTTCATCTATCGTCGGCAGCCGCTTTTCGACAAACTGATGTTCAGTAAAGCCTCCAACCACACGCACCCACTGTGGTGCTGGCGTAATGTCAACCTGGCGCTTTAGCATACCCATTGCATCGGCTAGTGACCGTATCCCGTCCCACCGCAGTTCCATGTTGAAATTTAGGCCACCGCGAATGACGTGTGTGTGGTTGTCAATCAAGCCCGGCAAAACGCGCTTACCCTTGAGGTCGATGACCTTAGTATCTGGCCCCTTGAACGTCATAATCTCTTCGTCGTGGCCCACGGCCAGGAATTTGCCGTCTTTGATTGCGACGGCGCTAGCGTTGGGGTTAGTCCGATCGAGCGTGGTGAACAGACCGTGGTGAAGTATGAGATCAGCAGACATGGGGATTTTCCTTCCAATGGAACAGCCTGAAGCTGCGGTCGCAGAGCCCTTGAAGAGCGGAGTATGACGTCCTTGAGGTTTGACTGTTTGGTTCAGCCGAATTTGTCGGTGTCGGCCTTCTCACTGATTTGGCTTCCGGTGGTCACGCCACCGTTACCTTTCGGAAGATCACCAAACATGTGTGGCTTGATCTGTTTGATCCAGGAAACCGCGGCAGGTTCGTCATTCAAGAGTGTCTTGGCAAACGGTACGATCTGCTCACCAACCAGAATACCGAGGAGGCCTATGAGAGCCACGACGGGAGGAGCTGGGGAACGAACATTGATGAGGCTGTATATGATACCAACTAGGAGGCCAGCAGCCAGGGAAAACAGGTAGACCTTCATCGAAGAATTCCTTTTGGAAGTTGAAGCCACGTGACTACGCGACGACGACAGCCACAGCGCTTTTGATAATGTCGGCCACGGCTCGCGGAGCCGATAGGATCGACAGGTGACTGGCTTTTATCTCCGAAGTGCGAGCATTAATCTTCTTGGAGACATCGCGCTGCAGTTCGACGCTGAGGCCACGGTCTTCGCTCGATACCAGGTACCAGCTGGGCTTATACGCCCAGGCGGAATGCGTTACCTTGTCTCCGAATGTGCCGGGACGAAGCGGAGTCTGTACTGCCGCCAATACCCGGGCGTCATCCTCCGGTAGATCTTGCGCAAGATCTTTGATCCAGGTGTCAACGCTAACGACCAAATTTCCGTTGGCATCGGCTTGGATCCCTGCCATCAGAGGCTGAGCTGGATAAGCCGCAATCTGTTCACCAGACGACTGCCCGACCGACGGAGCCAATGCTGCGATGTAGACGAGTGCGGCAACTTTTGGATCGTTGCCCGCCTCAGTAATAACTGTGCCACCCCAGCTGTGGCCGACCAGAACCACTGCCCCTTCGATGGCATCGATTGCCAATCGGCTTGCTGCGTCATCGTCCGCGAGCGAGGTTGTCGGGTTTTGTACCGCGACGACGGATACCCCGTCCTGCTGAAGGAGCTTGATGACTTTTCTCCAGCTCGATCCATCGGCCCAGGCTCCATGCACAAGGACGACAGTCACTTTCTTACGGTTTACGCCATCCATGGCGAACTCCTTCGCATCGCGCGCTCGTTGTCGCGTAGGGAAATACTTTACCGATTGGCTGGTGCTGAGCCACCGTGTGCTCGGACACTGGTGGACGCTGGATGCCTCAAACCCCTTGAGGCATCTGCATTAGGAAGCTTAGTGTGCTTCCGACGCGCCGAACATGGACTTGGCGTAGATGATACCAAGGCCGTACGAGCCGCCAAACTTCTTGGCGATTCCGGTTGTCATCTCGTAAGTCTCGGTGCGGGCCCAATCACGCTGGAGTTCAAGCATGTATTGCAACGAGGTCATCGGTTGGGCACCGATCTGGACCATCCGGTCCAACGCGCGGTTGTGCGCTTCCTCTGAAACGTCGCCGCACGCGTCCGCAAGTACATATACTTCAAAGCCCTGCTCGATGGCTGATAGTGCCGGACCGACGATGCAGACACCAGTCCAAAGGCCTGTAAGGACAATGCGCTTTTTGCCGATCTTGTTGATCTCCTTGATGACCTCGGCATCTTCCCAGGTATTCATAGAAGTGCGGTCAAAAAGCTTTTGACCCGGAAAAGCGTCTGTGATCTCCGAAAACATCGGGCCGGAAAAGCTTTTCTCTGCAACAGTCGTCAAAATGGTCGGTACGCCAAATCCCTTGGCAGCATTGGCAACGAGAGCCGCATTGTTGCGAAGATTGATTGCATCAATGCTTTTGGTGGCAAACGCCATCTGCGACTGGAAATCGATCATCAGAAGAACGTGATCTTTAGGCGTCAGGAGCTTGGAGCCCGGCGTTGGGGTGGCGTTGATGGACATGGTACCCTCTTCTCAGCGTCAATATGTTGAACTCACGCCGCTTGTATGAAGGGGAAATGCCGTCTGCTCTTGTCAGGATCTCCAGCGTTTGGACAATCCGACTGTTTTTTGGGGAGTTGAAAGGCTCATGGCTTTCGATCACTACACTTTTCACTGGCGATGCGTAAAACGCCGCCACTTTCCGGGTGACTCACCCATGATTTGAGAGAAGACACGAGTCATATGGCTCTGATCGGCAAAGCCACACGCTGTAGCGATTTCTGCAAGCGAAGTCTCGGAAGCCAACATATCTTTGGCCCTCGCTACCCGGTACTCGATCAGCCACTTATAGGGAGTTTTTCCGAAGGTTTCTTTAAACGCTTTTATGAAGTAACTACGCGACAAGTCACAGGCCTTTGCGACATCATCGATTGAACAGTCCGAATTCACATGCGCTGCGAGAAATTCCGTGGCGCGCTTTTCTTGCCAAGGCGCGAGGGTTCCCTTCCATCTGGCAGGGAAGTGCAAGCCGCCGTAATTCTGGGAGATGTGAGTCATCATCGCCAGAATCATTTGGGTGAGAAACAGATCCGTTGCAGCTTTCGGATTGTGCAGCATCGGAAGCAGCGCCCATGCGAGACCTAAGATAACAGTATCGACCGTCCCCGCCGGGCAACGTAAGAAATTAAATTCAGGCCTACCCACGTCCATTGAGAACTGCCGCATGTATGACGCTGGGATTTGGAAGCGGACATTGTCAAATGGAGACAGATGTTGGCAGCGCCACTCATCCCTCAGATCGGTAATCGCGAGCGTACCTCTTGGATGCCCACCTTCGTACACCAGCGTCTCGTCTTTCCAAAGACGATGATGCTTGAAATCCGCGAGTTGGATTATGACACAGAACGAATCAGACCTTTCGTTAGGTCCCGAAATGGGGAGGCAGTCGCCCTGATAGGACATTCTGATAATGTTGACAGGTGTACCGCGTGTGATTGACTGTCGCATCAGCGGTGCGACGCTAGTCGTGTGCACAGGTCCGCTGTCCACGCATTCATCCAGTGCTCAACAGTTGATACAATGGCCACCTTATGCCCAACCTGTTGTAAATTCCACCGTTATTTTGTTATAAAAAGCATCTTTCAGTGTGGCGGATGTTTTCTCCAGGTTGTCGGGTTGACACCCGTATGGCGAGTAAAAGCCTTACAGAAATGGCTTTGGTCAAAGAAACCACATTTCTGGGAAATCTCGCTCAATGACATTACCGAGTTCACAAGCAACTCTTTGGCACGCTCGAGCCGCGTGTGCATCAGCCACTGGTGTGGCGTTACACCGAGCACCTCTTTGAAGCATTGAGAAAAATGATTTGCCGAAAATCCGACTGTGTCCGCTATTACAGCTATCGTTATATTGGATGCCATGTTCTCGCGCATGAAATCCAAGGCTGCCTTCTCCTGCCAAATGGCTAAAGCCCGAGAGGGCGGACGTGAGCTTATTGAAGGCGCGCTTCCCGCGTCACGATACCCGTTCATTAAATGTTCGCAGATTGCGACCGCAATATGCTCCACGACCGCGGATGCGGCCTGCTCGGGATAAGCAAACAACGGTACCAATGCAACGCCGAGATTGTTTATGACCGGATCGAATTGGCTGCGCGCGCACTTCAGCTCGTGAAAGGTCCTTGCTTTCGAGAGACGGCAAACTTCCTCAAACAAAGCGATCGGCAGCATAAACGCTAGTGAGTTCAGGTCGGCATGCAACGCAACTGATGCGCCTTTCCTCAAGTCGATTAAGCAGATCGTGCCTGGGGCGTAGTCGCGGATTCCAGCGTGACTTCCATCGGGCCTGATGTCGGCATGACGGGTATGCTGAAGGTACAGCATGAGAAAATAGCAGTTCGACGGCGGGATTGTAACCTCGGCAAGCTCACCGGGCGAAACCACGCGATCAACGCGCGTAACTGAAAACTCAGCTGTTTGGAGAGGTATTGCCTTCATGACAGGCGCGTCCGGCGACCCGAAATGTTGACCTACACCATCAGCGACAAAGGAATTCAAGAGGTAATCCTTCTTCATCACGGCACTTGCCGCGGTCTCGCGACTGCGCACAGTCAATATCGCAAGTCATTGGCTTGCTTTCATAATAGCTCTAACGCCTTTTTATTTTTCCGCAATCCAGATCCCTTCGCTGCTGTGCGACCGATCTGACTTTGCGATCATAATCGCAATAACGCGAGCCCATTCTACAAGAACCACAAAGGCCATTGCTCCAGTATCCACTCATCGGTCAGGAACGATTTTTTCACGGAGCTTTCCAACATGGAACTCAGGGTAAATTTACAGATGACGGAACAGTCGGACAATAAAGACGCTGCATCACGTGGTCGCCATCGACCTGGCGTTATCGCTGTCGTCACGCTGGGCCTAGCAATATTCCTGGTGGATGCGTTCACCCCGATTGGAAGCGCCGTAGCGGTTCTATATGTATTAGTCCTGGTTCTTTCCAGCGATCTCGGCGGTGGCCGCAAAGTGATCAAAACAGCGTCGATCGCTTGCGCCATCGCCACGGCTACTGCATTTGCTTACGGGCACGGGTTCGACGCAGCCACTGAAGCTGGACTCCGTGTTTTATTTAGCCTGACGGCAAACATCGTCACCACTGCCGTTCTCTTGCGGCGGGAACTCGAAATCGAGGCTCGGCGTAGTTCTGACGAGATGTTGAAGGCGAGTGAGTTCCGGTATCGCACGATATTCGACACGCTTGCCGTTGCCATCTGGGAGCATGACTTTCGCGATGTGAAGGCTGAACTTGAAATGTTGCGGACGCGAGGTGTGACAAACCTGCGTCAGTACGTTTCCAACCATCCCGACTTTGTATCACGCATGCGTGGCCTGGTTCGAATTACAGACGTTAACGACACGGCCCTGCGATTGATGAGCGTTCCGACAAAACAGGAGTTCTTCACGCACCTGTCGTGCTTTTTACCGGAAAATGATCACAGCTTCGAGCAATGCCTAATCGCAATTGACGAAGGTCACCAAGCATTTCAAGCGGAGACAAAAGTTCGAGACTTCAACGGCAACCTTATACCAGTCATCGTCAGCCTCAGCTTTCCGGAAGACGGGAATGGTCTCGATCGTATTCAAGGAAGTATTATCGACATCACGGAAAGGCTGGAATTTCAACAGGCGATCGAAAGGTCTCATAGGGAGCTGGAGAGCGCCGCTCGGGCCGCAATGATCGGAGAGATCTCCGCTTCTATTGCACATGAGGTCAACCAACCGCTGTCAGCAACCATGACTTACATACAGGCGGCGCGTCGTTGGCTCGATCGAGACGTCCCAGACTTAAAGGAGGCGAATTTAGCCCTCGACCAAGCCCTCTCATCGACCGAGCACTCAGCAAACGTCGTGAAGCGCGTTCGAATGTTGCTTGGTAAGGCGAAGTCAGACACTGATGAAGTACCCCTCGAAACCGTCATACAAGAAACCATTCGCTTGAAGCAGGCTGAACTCTTGGCTCACGGCACGAAGGTGACGTTCACACCTTCCAAGAAAATGCCAATCATTGTAGGCGACCGCATCCTTCTGCAGCAGGCGTTCATCAACATCATTACGAATGCGATGCAGGCTATGGACGTCACCCATTTAGGATCTCGGATGATCTCCATCGTTTCTGAACTGCACGATGCACAGGTCACGATAAAAATCAGTGACAGTGGTCCCGGTTTAGGGATCAACACAGGTGAAAACTTATTTCGAGCTTTTAACACGACAAAAGAAACTGGAATGGGCCTTGGCCTGGCGATGTGCAGATCTATAATTTCCGCCCACGCTGGATCAATCTCTATCAACAACAAAGCCGACGGCGGCGGTGCCATTGTCCAGATAACGCTGCCGTTTGTTGCAAACCTCACGGTGCATGAGGACAACGATAATACTCAGGACGCACCGGTACCGTCTGCTATCGTTGGTTGATGGATCACGGCGACAGTCGGATGCAACCCAAAGACAATGGATGACTTGTGGGCGAATAGTTATAGACGCTCCTCAGCGGCTAGCTCCTGAAGATCAAGCTGGCGCTCCAAGTGCCGCATGGCATTTTCGTTAATCTCTCCTGCCCTGTGCATTTTAAAAATCTCTTTGCGCCCGGCTTTGATCGCTAGGATGACGGCCTCAAAATGAGCTGACTTGATCACTTTATGCATCGCTTGGTCTTCCTCGTAACGGGACGCGGCGTCTGCCCGGTGTTTATACTGCTCCAACAATCGAGGGTGTGCCAAGCTTCCGTCCTTGCTGCGCGCCATCTGCTTGACGGCAAGATATTGCGCGGAGGCCACACGTTTCCAAGCTAGTGCCTCATTGTTTGCCGCCAGTCGCTTTTCCTCGGGGTTCGCTACCTTCAGAATTTTAACCAAAGGACCAAGAGTCACCCCCTGCAGCAGGACGGTAACAATTATAACTGAGAATGCTGATACAAGAATTATATCACGGCCGGGCATTTGCATTGGTAGAGACAGCGCCCCGGCTAGAGTCACCACCCCCCTCATTCCGGCCCAACCAATGATCGTGGCTGCGACCATAGGTGACACTTCGCCTGCTTTCTCCTTGGAAGGAACCAGTCTCCTTAGTGCTGCCGAACCGAACAGCCACAAGAATCTTGCCAATATGACGGTCGCTATTATCCACAAAAGAGGCACCGCCAGATCGGCAAGCCCCGTTTGGAGGCCGCCTATGCGATTAAGGACACCTCGAAGAGACAAACCGATGAAAATGAAAAGCAGAGACTCCATCAGGAACGCCAGTGCCTGCCAAAACGCATGAGTGCGCAACCTCGTGGATGCACTGAAAGTTTCATGTTGATGCCAGCCTAGCAATAGCCCGGTCGTCACCGTTGACAACACTCCAGAACTGCCGACCTGTTCAGCTGCTATGTAGGAAAGAACAGCAAGTAGCAGGGTAGCAGTTATGATCAGCTGGGTTTCATGCAACTTACTGATAACAAACAGGCCGATCCAACCCGATAAAAGTCCTGCGCCAATGCCCCCCAGCGTGTCCCATGAGAAGGAAACGAATGCGTCCGGCAAGCTGAAACTTCCGGTCAACGCGGCGGCCACAGCGAAGCGAAACAACACAAGACCACTCGCGTCGTTCACTAAGCTCTCACCTTCGATCAAAGCTGTAATCCGGCCTGGAAGATGCAGTCTTTCGAGAACCGCGCTGGCAGACACTGCGTCAGGCGGCGCAACGATAGCCCCGAGAGCAAAGCCAGCCGCCCATGGAAGCTGGGGGAAAAGAAGGTGAAACACGACACCCACGCTGAGGGTGGTGAACACTACAGCACCTACCGCTAGGGACGCGATGCCAACGAAATATCGCTTGAATTCCCGCCAGACTGTGAAGTAAGCGCTGCGCATAAGAAGCGGTGGAAGAAAAATCAAAAGGACCAGCTCTGGGTTGATCTCAACCGTAGGAGCCCCGGGAATGAGAGCAAGCACAATTCCCCCGACGATAAGGGCTGCGGCAGGCGGCAGCCGCATGCGGCGCGCGACAAGCTCGAGGACTATAGCCACGGCCAGCAGGAGAACTAAAAACTGATATGTTGATTCAGACGACATGTGGGCATCCAGCATTTCGATATCTTAAAACATAATAGGCAAGCCGCGTGACACGGCTTGCCTCCATAGAAACGCCTGAGTGCTCGCATCTCACGGTTGTGAGAGTTGGTATTCTCAGCAAATCAACGATGGGAAACCTAGTCTTCCCAGGCCGCGACTTGCTGCCTCTGTCTCCCAAGGCCCTCGATCTCCAGGGTAACTATGTCACCGGATTTCAGGAACACCGGAGGCTTCTGACCGAGACCGACACCTGCGGGCGTCCCTGTGGCGATCAAATCCCCAGCCTCAAGTTGATAGAACTGGGAGACGTAGCTCACGATTTTCTCCACGCCGAAGACGAGGTTCGAGGTAGACCCGTTTTGATATAGCCGATCATTGACGCGCAGCCAGATAGGCAATGCACCAACGCTGGGAACCTCGTCCTTTGTAACAAGCCAAGGGCCTATTGGGGCGAAACCAGGGAAACTTTTTCCCTTCGTCCACTGCCCACCTCGATCCATCTGATATGACCGCTCCGATAGATCATTGACCACGCAGTAGCCAGCAACGTGCGAAAGGGCGTTTTCTTCATCAATATAAAGCCCTGTCTTGCCTATCACGATGCCGAGTTCAACCTCCCAGTCGGCTCTATTGGATCCTTTTGGCAATAGAACGCGATCATTTGGGCCTGTCGGTCTGGACCCCTTCATGAATATTGTTGGTTCCGTCGGCACGGGAAGCCCTACCTCAGCGGCGTGGTCAGTGTAGTTAAGGCCTATGCAGATGATTTTGCCGACTGACGCGATTGGCGGCCCAAGTCGAACAGTGGAAAAATCCACAATCGGCAAAAACGCCGGATCAAGCGCCGCAATTGCCGCAAGCCCTTCCTCTGACAACACCTCCGGTGTGACGTCGTGAATGTGGGCACTTAGGTCGCGGACATGACCGTCTTTGTCGATCACTGCTGGTCGCTCTGCGCCAACAGGCCCATAACGGAGAAGTTTCATTATTCACCTATTCTAAATTTATGACAGGAATTGGCGGAACATTCCCGCGCAGGTTTACCCCTGCCAGCCAGCCAGAAACTGGATTAGCAGCCGATTCACCTCTTCAGGTTGCTCTTCTTGAGGAAGATGGCCGCATTCGGCGATTGAATGCACTTCGAGGTTATCTGCCATCTCGGCCCATATCTTGGGCATATCGAACAGCTTGCCAACCGTATGAAAGTCGGCCCCCCACAATGACATGACGGGGCAGCTGATTTTCACATCTTCATCTTCAAGGTCCTGAGCGACATCTTCAGCGTTGGCTCGATAGTCTGACATCGCTCCGCGCAATGCGCCTGGAGCTTGGAAAGCGCGGACGTATGTATCGAACGCTTCGCCAGTGATCGTGGCCGGATCGTAGCACCAGTCGGAAAAGAAATAGCGCAGCCAGATATGCTCCCGCCCGGAAATGAGCGCTTCTGGAAGGTCTGGCACCTGGTGAAAGAGGAAGAACCAGTAAGCTTTTGCTATTTTCGCATTGATCTCACGCGCAACCACCCGGGTCGGCACGTTGTCCATAACGACTAATCGATCAACAAGCTCCGGATAGTCTTTCGCAAACCTCGTGGCCACCCGCGCTCCGCGGTCATGCCCTACTAGCGCAATTTTGCTCAAACCCAGCTCGGCCATCAGTTCCCGCAAATCGCGAGCCATATTCCTTTTGTCGTATCCAGCCGCGGGCTTCTCGGTTTCACCGTAACCGCGCAAGTCAGGCGCAATCACTCTGTATTTTTCCGCTAGCACGGGAATTTGGAAGCGCCACGCGAAATTGGTTTCAGGGAAACCATGTAAAAGAACCACTGGAGCTCCGCTTCCAGCTTCGAGAACGTGCTGACGGATGCCATTGGCATAAACGCCATATCTCTTGTGTTTCATTTTCCATGTCCAATCTGGAAGGTTTTCGAGCGCCTCCTGCCAAAAAACGTGACAGGCGCATGGCACATGAAATACTTCCGATCGAACCGAGGCTCTTGGACAAAGCCTCGATAGTTGGATGAAAATTGGATATTTTCGGCAAATAATTGACGCGCTGCTCGGAAAATAAATTGGCTTTTGCGAGAAATACCAGGGACCGTACCTAAGTATTACAGGTGCACCTCAGTGTATAATTTACTGTCAAATGTCGTGCGCCTACCGTTCTCCAATGCACAACGGAGACGACAACGATGCTCAGAGAAATTACTGTTAATAGCGGACATCAACGCGAAGCTGTTCTCATCGTCGACCGAGAGATCGATATGTCTTCAACCTTCGTCAACAGGCTTTTGATGGACGGTTTTTGTGTCTGCATCGCGCAAAACGTCGCCGCAGCCCGCAAACATTTCGAGAAAAATAAATTCTCGTTTGCGGTGACCGAATTGTCGTTCGACGATGGCGACGGCATCGAGGTAATTGAAGCGCTTCTCGATCGGGAAGAAAGCTGCCGGATTATTGTTCACAGCAAGTTTTGCACTCTCGGCAACGCTGTCCATTCCATAAAGGCAGGGGCGAGAGATGTCTTGCCTAAGCCGACTGCCGACGACCTCCTGCTCGCAATCTTGCTCGACAGAAGCCTTAGAACCCCGGAGTTCTCGATTAGCCTGACCAATCCGGAGTTGGTCAGGAACAAGTACATTAAGGAAACTTTGGGCTCGTGCAACTCAAGTGTCGGTAGAGCTGCACGGAAATTGTCAATGAACCGCAGAACGCTCCAGAGAATCGTCAAGCGAATGCCCGCTCTCAATGAGTGAGGTTTCACTATGCAAATCTCGTGCAGCCGATGTGGGTGCAAAAACGCTACCGCTGCCTTCATCCACACCTCGAGCGATTAAAATTAGGGTACCGACATGCGAATGAAACCGATTTCACCTGAGACATTAACGGCAATCCAGCGATCGCTTTATGATGAAATGAAGCAAGGCGTCGCGGCTAAGTACAACGATTTCCAGACAATGCGCGACGATGGCGCTTTTCTTGGACCTTGGAATACTTGGTTACATCAGCCCGAACTCGGCGCAGCTTCCTGGGGCATCACCAAAGCGTTGACTGCGTTCCGTAAGTTGCCGGACACCGTGCGTCAGGTCGCTATTATTGCAACAGGGGCTCACTTCGGCGCTGCATACGAGATTTACGCTCACACTGCGGTCGCCAAAGCTCACCTTGGGATGTCGGAAAGGCGACTTTCCTCACTGGCAAGCGGCGAACGGCCAGATGATCTTAACGACGAAGAGGCCGTGGGTTTTGAAGTTACCCGTGCGCTGTTAAAGGGCGGCGTTTTGCCCGGCCCCACCTATCAACAGTCTATTGAACATTTTGGTCAGGAGGGCACCAACGAATTGATCTGGCTCGTTGGCCATTATTGCGCCGTCTCGATCACCCTCAATGGCTTCGACATACCGGTCCCCGACACACGCGCACCCAAGCTGTAGACGAACCCGCGTTTCGTTTCTAATGGCGCTCACCTGTTCGGACCCCGGTTTTGTCCTCATTCAGACATTTTCGACAAGATTTTCGCCAACGCGACGCACAAGCATATTCCACTTGCAAATTAATGGAGACCTTCATGACCCTCACTGTCGCTGATCAGTTCGCTGCCACTCTCGCCGCGGCTGGCGTGAAGCGTATCTACGGCGTTGTAGGTGATAGCCTCAACGGCATCACCGACGCCGTTCGGCGGCAAGGACTTATTGAATGGATCCACGTCCGCCACGAGGAGGCAGGTGCCTTTGCCGCCGCCGCTGAAGCTCACCTCACGGGCTCTCTGGCTGTGTGTGCTGGCAGCTGCGGCCCTGGCAATCTCCACCTGATCAATGGCCTGTTCGACGCGCATCGCTCTCGGGTACCAGTGCTTGCCATCGCCGCGCAGATACCGTCGTCGGAAATCGGATCGGGGTATTTTCAGGAGACACATCCGCAGGATCTCTTCCGGGAGTGCAGTCACTACTGCGAATTGATTGGCGACCCTTCCCAGATGCCGCGAACCCTGGAAATTGCCATTCGCGAGGCGGTCGGTCAGCGTGGTGTTTCGGTTGTTGTCATCCCAGGCGATATTGCGCTTAAAGCGGCACCCTTTCCACATACTCCCAATCCTGTCTCCCTTCGCGTCAACCCTCCCGTGGTGACGCCGCCCCTTGCTGACATAGAGGCGCTCGCGGAGATATTGAACGATGATGCGCGGGTCACGATATTCTGCGGTTCTGGTTGTGCAGGTACTCACGACGAGGTTGTCGCTTTGGCAGGCAAGCTGAAGGCACCTATCGTTCATGCGCTCAAGGGCAAGGAATTTATTGAATTCGACAATCCATTTGATGTCGGCATGACTGGGCTCATCGGCTTCTCCTCCGGCTATTATGCCATGAAGGATTGCGACGTGCTTCTAATGTTGGGCACGGATTTCCCATACCGCCAGTTTTACCCTCAGGGTGTTGGTGTTCGCATTGCCCAGGTGGATATCCGTCCAGGTCAGATCGGCCGAAGAGCCAACGTGGATCTTGGTCTTGTCGGCGATGTCAAATCGACGGTGACGGCGCTGTTGCCGCTCCTGAAGGAAAAATCAAACAGCGCTCACCTGGATCAAGCCAGGGAGCATTACAGAAAGACCCGCAAAGACCTGGACGCTCTGGCAGCGGGGACCGGAACTGGCGGGATCATTCATCCTCAGCAGGTTGCTAAAGCGTTGAGCGAGTACGCTTCCGATGATGCGGTATTTACGTGTGATGTCGGACTACCGACTGTGTGGGCCGCTCGCTATCTTGCACTGAACGGGAAGCGGCGACTCGTGGGGTCGTTCTGGCACGGGTCAATGGCAAACGCGATGCCACATGCCATCGGCGCTCAGGTCACGTATCCGGATCGTCAGGTCATTTCGATGTCGGGTGACGGCGGGTTTGCTATGCTGATGGGTGACTTTCTCACATTGGCCCAGCTCAATCTTCCAGTAAAAGTTGTCGTATTCAACAATTCAGCGCTTGGATTTATTGAGGTTGAACAAAAGTCAACAGGCTTCCTGCCAAACGGTACCGAGCTCAAAAACCCGAACTTCGCCGCAATGGCCGAAGCGGTCGGCATCAAAGGCATTCGGCTCGAGCATCCGGAAGACGTTGACAGGGGAATTCAGGAGGCCCTCGCACACGATGGTCCGGTGTTGATCGACGCGGTTGTTGCGAGAACAGAACTGCCTGTGCCGCCTTCGATCAATCTGGAGATGGCGAAAGGTTTCACCCTCTACATGGTCAAGGCGGTCTTCAGTGGACGCGGAGATGAACTTGTTGATTTGGCCAAAACCAATCTCTGGCACTAGGGGGCGGTCATGGATGTCACCGCGCTTTTGCTATCTCGACTGCAGTTTGCTTTCACGGTCTCCTTCCACATCATTTTTCCCGCCTTTACCGTCGGCCTTGCTGCCTGGCTGACGTTGCTGGAAGCACTGAATCTATGGACTGGCAGGCCGCTTTACAGACGCCTATTCGATTTCTGGCTGAAGATTTTTGCGATCGCCTTCGGCTTAGGTGTCGTCACAGGCATAGTTCTAGCTTTCCAGTTCGGAACGAACTGGAGCGAACTTTCAATTCGGACGGGGCCAATTCAAGGCCCCCTTCTTGGATATGAGAGCTTTACCGCCTTCGCGCTTGAAGCCAGCTTTTTCGGAGTGATGGTGTTCGGACGAAGCCGGGTGCCGCCGTGGCTCTACCTATTTGCTTGCGCGATGGTGACCCTTGGAACCTCCATGTCCTCGTTCTGGATCATGGTGAACAACTCCTGGATGCAGTATCCGGTGGGCTACGAACTCGACCCCAAAGGCGTTTTTGTGCCGACAGACTGGTCAGCGATAATATTCAACCGTGTTGTATGGGTTCGCTTTCCGCACATGGTCCTTGCTGCCTACGTAACAACTTCGTTTTGTATCGCTGCCACTGGTGCGTGGTACCTGCTGGAACGGAGGATGCATGCAGAGGGCGTCGCCATGGTTCGAATGGGGCTGGGCCTCGCTGCAATCCTGGTGCCCGTTCAACTGTTTTTTGGGCACCTGACCGGGGACTACGTGCACGACAAGCAACCCGCCAAGTTCGCCGCGATAGAGGGGCGGTGGAATAACGAGCACCCCGCGTCCGAGGTCCTCATCGGGCTTCCCGATGAAGAAACGGAGAGCAATCATTACGAGATTGCGATCCCCTATCTTGGGAGCCTGATCGCATCTATGAACTTCAGTTCGACGGAAGTGGGCTTGAAGAGCTTCCCGGTAGATCAACGTCCTCCAGTTGTCATTCCATTTTTCGCATTTCGCATCATGGTTGGATGCGGGCTGTTGATGTTGGCGATTGCTTGGCTTGGCTCGTGGATCACCTATCGTAGGCGACTCGCGACCAACAGGCTGCTGCTGTGGGCTACTTTTCTAAGCTTCCCGCTGGGCTTTATCGCCACTCTCACAGGTTGGTTTACAGCGGAAGTGGGAAGGCAGCCCTGGGTGGTCTACGGCGTTCTTCGCACGGCGGATGCCGCGACACCCTCTCTGACGGTTCCACAGGTGGCGATCAGCTTCCTGGTGTTTGGCATCGTCTACGTCACGATCGCCACCGCAGGTGTGGCTTACGTTTATCGATTACTGAAGAGTGGGCCGAGCGCCGAACCGGAAGCGATAGGCTCTGGAGCCAATCCAAAGCGGCCACTTGCTATCGCGGGCGGAAGCCCCGGCACCCCAACCATTGAAGCGGAGTAGTGAAAATGATCGCCTTCTGGACAGTGGCCCTTGCTCTCACGCTTTTGCTTTACGTTGTACTCGACGGATTCGATCTTGGGGTGGGCATTCTGTTCGGGTTTACACGTGACGAGAACCTGAAGCGTGAAATGCTTACGTCGATTTCACCTGTCTGGGATGGAAACGAAACTTGGCTGGTGTTGACCGCTTCCATACTTTTCGGGGCATTTCCTCTTGTGTATTCGCTGGTCTTGAGCGCTTTCTATCTACCTATTATTTTGCTGCTAGCCGCCCTGATTTTCCGCGGCGTAGCCTTCGAGTTCAGAGAAAGAAGTCGGACCACCCGGTCATTCTGGGACGCGGGTTTTTCAGTAGGGTCTATGATTGCCGCGTTTGTTCAAGGCGCTGCTGTCGGAGCGATGGTACAGGGGATACCTAACCTAGACGGCAGGTTTACAGGGACGCCGCTTGGATGGCTTACTCCGTTCTCGGCACTCTGCGGCGCGGGCCTTTGCGTTGGTTATTCCCTGCTGGGCGCTGGCTGGCTGGTCAAAAAGGGCGATGGCGAACTCCGGGACAAAACCTACCGGATTATACCCAAGTTGCTCTGGGCTGTCGTCATATGTGTCGTCGCCGCCTTTTGCCTGTCTTTGATGTTAGAGCTCAGGGTTATGTCGCGATGGCTCGACAGACCCACACTGATTGCTTTCCCGCTCATCGGGATATTGGGCGGTGCGATGATTGTCCATGGGGCACGTCAAAAGATCGACTACCTGCCGTTTGCAGGATCTGTCGTGCTGTTCGCTACGGCATTCGGCACGCTTGCGGCATCATTCTGGCCTTACATGGTTCCGTTCACAATCACGATCGAGCAAGCGGCATCCCCCGCCTCTAGCCTCTCGTTCATGTTCTGGGGAGCCGGGCTTTTTGTTTTACCGATCACCCTGATCTACACCGTTGTGGTCTATTGGCTATTCAAGGGAAAAAGCCACTCTTCCGAGAAATAAAAGGAGCTACGTGGCCGAACACGATCGGCCACGTATTTCTTCATACGATCGTCGGAACCAAGCCACCCTCTACACGCAACGCTGCACCATTGGTCGCAGCAGACAGCGGACTGGCAACATAAGCAACAAGACTGGCGACCTCCTGAGGCTCGATCATTCGTTGAAGCAGTGATGTAGTACGGTGCTTTTCAAAGAACTCTGCTTCGGCTTCGGCTTCTGTGGCATCAGGGTTTGATGCAAGACCTCGCAGAAATTCGACAATGCCTCCAGACCGAGTAGGTCCCGGCAGCACAGTGTTCACGGTGACCTTGGTGCCTTTCGTCAACTGCGCCAGGCCACGTGAAATGGCGAGCTGGGCGCTCTTCGTCATGCCATACTGAATCATGTCGCCGGGGATCATCACGCCCGACTCGCTAGATACGAAGATGATGCGGCCGTCGTTTCGTTCGAGCATCCCATCAAAGTAGTGTCTCGCCAGACGTACCCCACTCAGAACATTTACTTCGAAGAACCGACGCCAATCATCGTCGCTGATTTCGGAGAATGGCTTTATCTCGTAAATACCCAGGTTATTCACAAGGATGTCAACCGAAGGAACCGCCTCAATCAAATTCCGAGCCCCTTCTTCGGTCGCCGCGTCGGCCAGAACGCCGCGTACTGCTGCCGCACCTGATTGTTTGATATCCGCAACGGCCTCGTCAAGCTTCTGTTGGTTGCGGCCCGTGACTATAACGCTGGCCCCTTCGACGCCCAGCGTGCGTGCAATTTCAAGCCCGATTCCCGCGGTTGATCCGGTAATGAGGGCGGTCTTGTTCCCGAGTTTCAAATCCATCAATGATCTTCCTTGTATCGCCGAATAGTCGTCGGCAGGTGATGACACAGCTCCCATTGGGCTTCCCGTGTCGTTAATCCGAATATGGCCCTGCGGCCTCTTCGGAATAATGGTCAAAATAGCCAAACAGCTGTGAATAAAATTCACAGCTGTTTGGCCTAGTGGAGTGGGTACCGAACATAGTCTTTGCGAAGTCGTGATAGGACCACGGCTGAAAACTCAGCGGTTTGGTTGCCCAAACATGTTCACTACCATCGCGAAAGCCGCAAAAAGCGCTCCGAGGATTGAAACGGCCAGCCAACCTCCATGCAGCCACGCGAAAGTTGCGACCGCCGATCCTAGCGCGCCCCCGAGAAACATGCCCGTCATAAAGATTGTATTCAGGCGGCTCCGTGCTTCCGGATCCAGTCCGAAAACTGTCTGCTGGTTTGATATCAGTGCACTTTGCATCCCGAAGTCGAGGATGACGACGCCGATGACAAGTGCGGTCAAGGATGGGAAGATTCCGAACGCGATCCACGAGAGGAGCACACAGGTGGACCCTACAGTCAAGACGATCCGAGGCCCCTTCGCATCGGCAATGCGCCCCGCGAAAGGCGCAGCGAAAATCCCGACCGCCCCAACGATCCCGAACAAGCCTGCCGCATCAGCTCCAAGATGAAAGAGCGGACCATTGAGATAAAGGGCTAGAATTGTCCAGAAAGTCGAAAATGAAGCGAAGAGTAAAGCCTGCATGACTGTAGCGACCCGCAGGACCCGATGTGTCTTCCAATACATGACAAGTGACTTTAGGGCACGACCATAAGGCATTGATGAGACTGGCTTCACTTCCGGAAGCACTGCGATCATAAGGACTGAGCCGACGACCGCCAAAGGCACGCCGAGCCAAAACATTTCCCGCCAGCCTTGATGTTCCCCGATATATCCGGACAGCGTCCGGCTAAAAAGAATACCGGACAGCACACCCGCCATGACCGTGCCGATCGTTGCACCGCGTCTTTGTGCGGGAAACAGCGAGGCTGCAAACGGGACAATTTGCTGAGCAACGGTTGCACTTGCGCCTAGAGCAAGTGATGCGAGGACGAGCAACCAGGCAGAAGGCGAAACGGCGGCGAGAACTGACGCGAGCGCGAGAACGACAAACTGGCCGATGATAAGCCGCCGTCGATTAAGCAGATCACCTAGTGGCAGCAATAGAAAAAGGCCGATCGCGTAACCCAGCTGTGTCGCCGTTGGAACAAATCCAACAATAGGTGTCCCGCCAAACTCAGCTTCGATCAATCCAAGCATTGGCTGGCTGTAGTAGATGTTCGCCACGGCGATACCGCTGGCGACAGCCATTGCCAGTAGCCCGACTCTCCCGATGGACGAGGGATCGGTTAGCTCCGCGCTCGTGGTCACCATGTACATCAACCGTTCCATAGCCAGAATTTAAGCCTGCCAGCGAACGATGCCTGACAAAGGACATCGTTCACTGGCTGTCGTGCCCTTGAAAGTGCTTAACTGTTAGTGTCCCGCGTGATCTCGAACAGGAACCAGGCGCGCTTCTCGGCCTCATCAATCCAGTTTTCAAGCAAGCTTGCAGTTGCGACGTCCCGGTGATCGTCGCAGAGATCATGTAAGGAACGCATGCTGGCGATAAGGCTCGCGTTGTCTTCATGCAGTTCGGCGAGCATTCCATGAGGATGTACGAATTCAGCGTCGTTATCAACAATCCGCTGCTTTCTTGCGATGTCGCCAATTGACTTCAAAGTCGTGCCGCCGAGTTTCCGTACGCGCTCTGCGAGCGGATCGGTCATGGCAAACAATTCGTCACCGTGGTCGTCGAGCATCAGATGGTAGTCGCGGAAGCTCGCGCCCGACATGTGCCAGTGGAAGTTCTTGGTCTTGAGATAAAGCGCGAAGATGTCTGCCAACAGCGCTGTGGCTCCGCCCGAGATATCTGTCACGGCTTCCTGCGTAAGTCCGGTCGGCGTTCTAAGGGCAACCGGGCGATGATTGAGCGTATCCATTGACTTTCCTATATATCAGAGGGCTTGGGGTGGAATGACGTCATCATAGGCAAAGCGCGTGAGGCTTCTTGTCATCACCGATCGCGTTTGGACAATCGTGCTGGAATCATCGGCCTCATCGGGCGCAACCGTCGTGTAATACGTATCGTCGCGGGGAATTTTATCGGACAGTCGGGCTTCCCTAGCGAGCTGTTGCAAGCGTCCTGATCGGGATCGACCGGCCTCACATAGCTTTCCATCGCATCGGCAAGGATTGCAATGAAACTAACAAGATCGACCCGGTCAGCTTGTCTCAAGACACCTATGAGTGGATCGCTGATAACGTCAAAAACAGTAAGATCATCATCGAAATTCATAGCCACTCCTTCTGGGCGCTGACAGAACTGGATGGCGGAATGCTGCCAATTCACCTTAACCGGACGCCGAAGATGATCGTTCTTCGGCGTTGAGCGTTCGGATCAACAGGGCGTCCATCTGACTGTATTCAAGCGTCGGCAACTGATCGCAGGAAATTCCAAACTCCCTGGCGAGTAGGTCTCGCTCGAAAATCCCGCCAATCGATTGCTCGCACGCCACGCCGGTGTCTTCGTGGGCGTAGTAGACAACGACATGTGCTTTGACGTCATGATTGACGAACCCAGCATAATCTTGTGCGCCGCCTTTAACCGTGGACGCACTGTCGGCCCACGACCTGCCAAAAGGGTGGCTCTTTACCGGATGATCATCGTTTGTGTCAGCGATCGCGACAATCAACCGCGACAAACCATCATTGTTGTTTTCGACGCGATAAGGTGATCCTATCGGGACGGAAAATAGATCGCCCTTTCGTAAATTCATGACCTCGGCGGTTTCGGTGTCTCTGTGCATCGAGATGGAGACCGAGCCGCGCTCGCAATACCCAAGCTGAAAGCGCGGCATCGCGTTAAATAAAACGCCGTCCGACGCGAGCGGCAGATTCACTGTATGGAACCCGGTCCGTCGAATTACCAGGTCATCCGGAGGAACGTCGACCTCAAGAACCTCAATCTCAATTGAATCAGTGTGCTGGTGCAAGTCCATCTTCGCCTCGCAGAGTTTCGGTTCTATACTTGTACAAGCCATTCGAGAAACAAGAATTGTATTGAGGTGTAATTGCGTAATACGAAGGTATGTAGCTCCATATATTTATTGTTTCCTTCGCCTCGTCTTACGAGCAGCGACAAACTGAACGCGAACGCCTTAAAGCAAGCAAAGTCCGTGTTCGTCGGGGGCTGTCGCCAACTTAGGTGTCCAGTGGTTGCAAAACTTGCTCGATTTCGTTGCGATACTGCGCGAACTGTGCAGGCAATTTCAGGACTTCACCGAGATGCGCGGTATCCTCGTCGCGATTGAAGCCAGGTTCATTCGTCGCCACTTCAAACAGCACGCCACCCGGTGTCTGGAAGTAGATCGCCCAGAAGTAGTCCCTATCGATCACGGGTGTTACGTCGTACCCGGTATCCATCAGCGCCTTTCGAACCTCGAGCTGCTTCTCCCGATTTTCGACGGCAAAAGCAACGTGATGCACCGAGCCAGCACCCTGTCTGGCTGACGCTATGTTAGGCATTGTTTCAAGGTCAATGAGATGAGCGCCGTTCCCGTTGGGGATAGACATACGTTTAGTTCCGTCGCGCTCCTCCTGAACTTCGTACCCCATGTACTTTAGCAATTCCGACGTCGCGCCATCGTCGCGAAGGCGCATGGCAACGGAGTGGAAACCTCGTATGGCGTGATCCTCACCGACGCCGCCTTGCGTCCAGGCGGGGCGGGAATCGTTTTTGACTTCGACCAACGCAAAGCCATCGCCATCAGGCCCAGCGAAGTCCAACCTCTGTTCCCCGAAGGTTTCACCCAACTTGAGGCCCTGCGCGCCGTTTGCTTGTAAGCGGTCGCGCCAAAACCCGATCGACCCCGCAGGAACGGAAAAAACGGTCGTCCCCACCTCCCCCGTACCGGGGCGGCTCGCACCAATGTTTGCAAATGGGAAGTAGGTCATGACGGTGCCCGGCGATCCGGTTTCATCGCCGTAATACAAGTGGTACGTATCCGGCGAGTCGAAGTTCACCGTCTTTTTCACTCGCCGAAGTCCCAAGGCGTCAGTGAAGAACCTGTTGTTGATACGTGCGTCCGCGGCCATCGAGGTGGTGTGATGCAGCCCTTGAATTTGAGTGAGCATTCTATTTCTTCCCTCTTCCGTGATGGCCTGCGCAAAAGCTTGACCTACGGCCGAATTGAAAACTTGATGGCGGCTAACGTTCGAGAACCGCGTAGCTACGGGCGGACAGAGGCAGCATCCGAAGCTTCAACGGGTGCAGCGGTGTTACCCCATGAGTTACGAACGTAAGTAAGGACGTCTGCAATCTGCTGATCAGACAGCCGCCATCCAAGTGGTGGCATCGATGGAGTGGTAACAGCGCCTGATGTTCGAGCGCCTTGACTGCCGAGGAGGACGAGCCTTGCCAATGTCTCGGAGCTTTTCTGCTGCACGACCTGGTTTCCACGAAGCGCGGGAAATAGCGGCATAGCGCCCTCGCCCTGACCACCGTGACACGCTGCGCATGTATCGTGATAAATCGCCGCGCCCGTTTTCATCCGCTCGTCACTCTGTGGAAGCGGATTACCAGCCACATCGCCGTCAGACGGGACCGACTTGAGGTAGGTTGCGATAGCCTGCAGGTCAGCGTCGCTCATGAGCGAAGTCGAATTTTCAACTGCTTCCGCCATCGGCCCGGACGCGACAGTTGTCTTATTGACGCCGGTCTTCAAATAGCCGACCAGCTCCTCCGTGCTCCAGGAGCCAATTCCCGTGTGTGTGTCGCCAGTTATATTTGGGGCATACCAGCCTTGAAGCGATCCGCCCTGTAGATACGCTCCACTCTTGTCAGCGCCGAGAAAGCTCTTGGGGGAGTGGCAGGCCGCACAGTGTCCCGCTCCCTGAACGATATATGCTCCCCTGTTCCATTCCGCAGATTTGGAAGCGTCGGGCAGATATGCACCCTCGGTAAAATTGAGGAGGTTCCAGCCCCAAAGGGAAAGCCGGATATTGAACGGAAACGGGAGCTGATTCGCTTCCACCTTATTGGAGACTGGCTCAACGGTGGTCAAATAGTCCCAAAGATCGGAAAGATCGTCATCATTCATTTTGGTGTAGGCCGTATACGGCATTGCCGGATATAGGCGCACGCCGTTATGACCAGTTCCCGTTTTCATCATCCGTACAAAATCGTCCTTTGACCAGTTTCCAATCCCCGTATCTGAATCGGGCGTGATGTTTGGAGGGACCAACGGACCGAACGGCGTCTGCAATGGCTCGCCACCAGCGAGCGGCGCGGTGCCGTTTTTGGTGTGACAGCCAGCGCAGTCACCCAGGACGGCCTGATAGCGCCCCCTTTCAATGCTGTCGCCCTGATCGGCGGCGTAGGCATATGTAGTCGAGCCAAGGAGACTAAGCGTGATAAAAACTCCTAGCGTTCTCATGCTGTCACCAGCGGTGCACCCGGCTTTCGCAGGTACTGTTTTCGGATGGCGTCCGCTGCCCAGTACGCAAGTGCACCAACGGTCCCAGTCGGGTTTTTCCCGGCATTGTGAGCAAAAGCAGAAGCTCCCACCACGAACACGTTCGGAACGTCCCAGCTCTGGAGATATTTATTGACGGCACTGGTCTTAGGGTCAGCACCCATGACGGCTCCGCCAGTATTGTGGGTGCTTTGATAAGGCACGGAATCCCAGCCTTTTTTCCTACGCGCGGACACAAATTGCTTTCCCGCCAATTCTTTCGCGAGCTCTTCCATTCGATCCGATGCAAACTCTGACATACGGATGTCGTTGTCTGGGAAGTCGAAGGTCATCCTCATCAACGGTCGGCCAAAGCGGTCTTTGTATGTCGGATCAAGGTCCAGATAGTTTGTCTTGGTGGGGTAGCTCGACCCCTGAGAGGTAAAACTCAACGTGCTCTTGTACGATTCCGTCGTCGCCTTCTTCCAGTCAGATCCCCACTTTGCGGTCCCGGGCGGAAGTGGCCTGTTGGCGATTGGACGACCGTTTGTCGGCACGCAGTTGATCCCCGCACCTCCCACAAAGTCCACGGAGCCGTGATCAAAGGCATCACCGTTGAAGTCATCGAATGTCTGCCCGAGAGACCCTGCGGCGATAAACGGATTGAAATTTTTATCATCATAGAACACCTGGGTTCCAGCGTTCGTCTGATAGCAATAATTGCGCCCGACCGTACCTTCCCCGGTTACAGGGTCATAGATCTTGCCGATTCCGGACAACATCATTAGTCGGGCATTGTGCAGGCCGTAAGCACAGATTATCACGAGGTCGGCTGGTTGGAAGAATTCCTGGCCCGACGTATCGATGTAAGTGACGCCCTTCGCCATCTCGCCTGACGTATTCAGATTGACATGCAAAACCTCGCTGTCGGTCCGCAATTCGAAATTTTTCTTTTTCATGAGAACAGGCAGAATAGTCGTCTGGGCGCTCGATTTAGAATAGTTGGCACACCCAAATCGCTCACAAAAGCCGCAATAAGTGCACTGCCCCATCGCGATTCCGAGTGTATTGACGTAGGCTTCGGAGAGATTAGCGGAGGGCGTCGGAAACGGGTGCCAGCCGAGGGACGTTGCCGCCTCCGCGAACAGTGTTGGCGCGTAGGTCATTTTCATCGGAGGCAGCGGATAATCCCTGCTACGGGCATCCTCGAATGGATTTCCTCCGGATTGGAGAGAGCCGCCGATGTTCCCGGCCTTGCCCGAAATTCCCGCCACGTACTCGAACTTATCGAAAAAAGGTTCAAGTTCAGCCGCCGTCACCCCCCAGTCTTGAAGCTGGAGGTCGGCTATTTTTGAAGAACCATAGCGCTCGGACAATTTAGTATGGATCTGAAGATCAGAATCCCAGAACCTCCACGTCTGCCCATTCCAATGCACGCCAGCACCGCCTACACCGTTCCCAGGTAAAAACGAGCCGTAATCCCGCATGGGCAGTGCGGTCTGGCTCGGGTTATTGCGCATGGTCATGGCTTCGACGGCAGGCTGGAGGAACAGATCGCGTCTAATTCCATATCGAAGTTCATCCTGCGCATAACCGATATTGAAATCGGTTGCGGTATCCCTCCACGGACCGCGCTCAATAGCTAGAACCTCAAGCCCTTCATCGGTAAGCTCATTGGCAAGGATAGACCCGGTCCATCCCAAGCCGATGATTACGACGTCTTTGTGGGGTAAAATCTGGGTCATCAGCCCTGCCTTCCTTGCCATTCGGGTGCTCCGACAATTGAAACCGGAGGCAGCGGATAAGGCTCGTTGTGTTTTGAGACATGGTCCCGATAATCGTACCGCGCTCCGGGGAAGCCCAGCATCCGCCAGGACGCCATGTCCTTGTTGCCGCCGTAGATCGGATCGGCGAAGAAACCCTCCATTGTGCTGTTGAGTATCATCCCGAAGAAAGCTTTGCCGTTCACCCCATCTCCGAGCTGCAGCTTTCCACTTTCGAGGTCTTTCAGGATCTGATCTTGTTCTCCGGATGCAAGCTCGAAGAAACTTTTGCCACCTGGTTGGTTTTTGAGCGCCACGCCAAGAGCTTCGATGCCGCTGCGGAAAAGCTCGGCGGGCGTCGCTTGTCCCTGGTATCCCTGCGTTGGCAGCCCCTTGGGGAAAGGCCCCTTCGTATAGAGCCGACTGGAACTGCCATATGAACCAGCCAGTTGCCTATCAATGAATATTGCGCATCCCGCCTCTTTTCCGCCGATGCTGAGGCTGTCAGCTGGAACTAGGCGATCGACGATTGCTTCGACCGTTCTGGCTTCCGTTGTAGTGAAAAACCGCCAGCCGTTCAGATCCAGAATAGGAGGCGGGTCCGAAGAATTGGATTTCCAGGGCAGTATTCCACCAAAAGTCCGGGACAGGACCGGTCCTGTGCTTTCCGCCAAAGCCGCGATGGCTACGGATGCGAGGAAGGTGCGCCTGGTGAGGCGCGTTGGACAGCGTTGAGACACCGAGTATCCTTTTGCATTTACCCGCAACGCTTGTTCAAAGACAGCTGCCGAGTTGAAGATCTTCGTGAAACCGTAGGCTTAGCCGACCGCTATGAATTGTATGGACCCTGCATATTTGGACAATTCGACTTTCACGGATTCCAAATAATAGTCCTATCCACTTCAGGCCAACGGACTCCGATCTCCGGTCAATGTCTCGACGGTCGGTCCAACCACAGTTGCAGCTGGACCGACCGAACTACCAATGGGGTCAGCCCGCTTGCGAAGTTCGTCGCGCCTTGCTTCTGATGATGCTGAACAGCAGCGTCAGTATCGCCAGTATTGTCACCGTCAGAGAACCGATGTCGACGGCAACCGCCAAGCTCAATGCGGTTGCAACTTTGCCCAGCGCGAGAGCAACGACGGCTTGCGCAAGATAAGCCACCAGAAAAAGCGCCGATAAGGTTGCGCCGCGATGTGTCACCGGAGCATTCGCTGTGATCAGCGAGAGCCCGCCGAGAAGGAGGAGGCTATAGGCCATACCTGAACCAGCTTGCGCAACGGTATAGATCGGCAGGGAATGCGACGCTGCTGCAACGGCCAGAAGAATTGACGACACAACGGCAGCGGCCGCACCCCATGCAATGACCCGTTCTCCAGCCAATTTGCGGGCTGGAACAGTGACGCCAGCCATGAAGAGGGCGAACAGGGCGATGGTTCCGCCGTTCACGAGCGCATTCGTCGAGCCAATGACCTCGTGGGCGACCTGAGCTCCAAGAGACAGCGTAATTGCCCCAAGAACGTACGACGCGGTCACGGAAGCCGTCGCGGTGACAAATGTCAAAAAGAGTCCGTTTGGCACCGCTGGCATTTTCGGCTTCCATTTGCCATCTGCACGTGACGCCGTGTAGTTGGGCAGGAACCAGGTCGCGCCAAACAAGCCAATCAAGGCCACAGTCAGAACGATGAAATTCAGCCGGGTAGGTAGCGGTGCGTACTGGATCAGCGCGCCACCAAGCAATGCCGCGCCCATCATCCCCAGAGCTTGCGCCGCGGCGGTGGCACTGCCAGCTTGAGATGTTTTACCGTACGCGCTGAACTCGACAACCGCGGCGGCTGACGGGCCTGCAGACAGGCCCACGCCGATCCCCATGAAGGCCCGGCCGACATATATCCAGCTGACATCTGGAGCAACCGAGAAAATCAACGCACCTAGCGCAGACGCAGCCAAACCCAAAAGCATGGTTTCGCGACGGCCAATGAAGTCAGAAATGTTGCCAAATACCACCAGTGTCGCCACCACGAAAATTGGATAGATCGCGAAAATCGCTGTCGTCGCAAAGGTGGTCAGCTTCCAGCTCTGCGCGTATAGCGGATAGGTAAGAGCAGGTGCTGCGCTGGTCCAAATGGTATGTGCGACGACAGCCAGGGCGGTGAAGAGACTGGCGGTTCTTCCAAGGGTCCTGCGTGTCATTCTGCCGTTCCTGTCGCGGACTGGAATGTGTAGGCCGTACCATCGAAGGCAATCCGACCCACTCCGGGGTAGGACCAGTGAAAGCCGATCAACTTTGCATTCTCGGACGACACTCTCTGCAGAAGCGATGAACGAGTCTTTTCGGCCAGTCCGACATCCATATCGAAGCCAAAGCTCCATTCGGGATGCTCGACGGAAACAATCTCACTAGCGATCGCGTCGACGGTCACGATCAGCGGGATGTCTCCTTCCAACAGAAACGAGCTATGGCCCGCGGTGTGGCCAGGCGTTGCGATTGCCCTGATACCTCTGATTATTTCGCCTCCATCCTCAAAAAATGTCGCTATGTCGGCAATGGCTAGAAGATCGCGTCTAGCTCCATCGACAAACTGCTGCATACCTTCGGGCAGTGCCGCAGCGTCGGGTCCTGTCCAGAAATCGAACTCTTTGCGTCCGATGAAATAGCGGGCGTTTGGAAAGCGCAGGCTATTATCTGCTTTCAGGAGACCCCAAAGATGATCCGGGTGCGCGTGTGAGATGATTACAGCGGTGATGTCCTTGGCACCGACCCCCACGGATTTGAGGTTCTCCTCCAGACGTCCCTCGGATGCCTGAAACTTGTTGCCAGCGCCGACATCAATCAGGATTAAATCTTCATCCGTGATGATGAGCGGTATATTCGACTGCGCCGCCGCTCCTGAGTGATCGCCTTTAAGCCTAGACAGGATATCGTCGCGTTGCTGATCCGTCCCCTCAGGCGCAAATATCTCGCCGCCAAGCATTATCGGACCGTCTGATAGCATTGTGATATCGAACCGACCGTGCCGGAAACTGTAAAAATCTGACGCATTTTCCATCTGAAAATCCTTGGGTTAATGCCCACAGGTGTCGTCGGTCAGGGTACGGTTGGAAACTTACGATTTTGGAACAGAGCATTTCAATTTTGAACAGACGTTAAAGCCAATCCAAGATGTTTTGTCCAAGCGGCGACATATTCCGCAGTGTACCGTATGCGTTTAATTGCGAGTACCGCCATGCAATCTTTCTCCGACCCTTTCATCCAGTTCATCGCATTAATGACAGCTTTCGTTGGCGCAAAGTTGCTCATACGCAGTCATCGCCCACTAAAATTCGCATGGTATCTTTTCTTTTTTGCAATGCTGAGCGCGTGGCTGCTGTTCAACGGGATCGAGCCTTACTCCGTGGCACCATTTGCTGAGGATGTATGGCACCGACTCTTCTTCGGGTTCGCGAAAGCGGTGTGGTGGCTAGGCGGCGCGATGATGCTGGTCAGTTCGGTCCGCCTGTTCCTTATCTTCGAGCGCCGACCACGGGAGGCAAGGCTTGCCCAAGACCTGCTGGCGGGAATGATCTACGTTGGCGCAGCGTTGTCTGTGGTCGCCTATGTCTTCGGCGTCCCTGTGGGTACTCTTATCGCCACGTCCGGCGTCTTCGCCGTCATTCTCGGTCTAGCCCTGCAGAGCACTCTTGCCGATGTGTTTTCCGGCATCGCACTCAATCTCGGGCGTCCTTATGCAGTTGGAGACTGGATTGTGCTTGACGGCGGCGTTCAGGGTCGTGTGATGGAAACGAACTGGCGAGCGACCCACTTGCTTAATGGGACCAACGATCTGGTTGTCATACCTAATAGCGGGCTTGCGAAAGCACAGATTGTGAACCTGAGCAGCCCGGATGAAACGCATGGCATGGTGGTAACGGTAAAGCTTGTTCCCACTGTACCACCTGCCACATTGCAACTTGTCATCGAGACTGCACTGTTGGGGAGCAATCGCATTTTAAGAACGCCTTCTCCGTCGGTAACAGTATCGAACCTTAGCGGCACAGCCGTAGAATTCGAGATCGCATGCCGGGTGCGGGACGCGTCGCAGGTTTCATCCGCCAGGAACGAAATCGCTGACCTGATTTTCAGGCACGCGCAGGCATCGAACGTCATGCTAGCCGCAGATGTTACGGCCGGGAGTTGGTCATCAGTGAGTAAGGGCTTTGAGAGTGACGCTCAACGAAACTTCCTTGAAACGATGCCGCTTTTCTCGACCCTCACCGCCGAGGAACGAAACGACCTGGCAGACTCGCTAATATCCCGGTCTTATGAGCGTGGAGCAAAGATCGCCGATCAGGGAGTTCTTTCGCCAGTTCTCGTTCTAGTTAGGAAGGGTGTCGTCGCCATCAATCGCCATGAGCTTGGCCAGCAAACAGAGCTCAACCGCCTTTCTCCCGGCGACTTCTTCGGCGAACGCGGCGTTTTGATGGGGGTAGAGGAACCAGGGTCGATCACTGCGCTGACGTCGGTGGTTACACTTGAAATAGCTTCAGACCGTCTTGCCGACATCCTGAGAAATCGCCCTAGCCTGGCACAGGAAATCGGCTGCACGCTTTCTGATCGACTGACCGCTGAGAAGCAGCTCGCGGGCGGCGGTGCGTCGGGACTTCCGCATCCGGAAACGATCGGGGAGAGAATTCGCCATATATTTCAGCTTCCGTCCCACAGGAATGGCGGCTAGGCCGCGACAAGGGCAACGGTTGTTTCCACGAAGGCTCTCAATCTGGACAAACGGCGGAGATCTCTGTGATATCCCATCCAGATCGCCCGTTCCGGAGGCATTTCTTTGAGCTCGAGCCGTCTCAGGTTCGGAACCTGATCGCCCACGGGCCGCGGTAGTACCGCGATACCAAGCCCGGCGGCGCACAGCTGAGCCTGGACATGCCTGTTGTTACCGCTCACAGCGACCTTCGCATTTGGATATCTGTCCCGCAGCCACGTTATGTCCGGGAACAGGCCCAGCGATGTGTCCATGGTTATCAAACGACATCCGGTGCCATCGCCGAGCGTTGGCTCGTTGCTCCTCGCATTGATGTACACACCGTACTGCATATCCAGCAAGCGACGCTGCACAACGTCCGGCTCATCGAACGGAACGATACGGAAAACCACGTCTGCATCCCTTTGAGCCAGACTGAACAACCGGGTTCCCGTCAGCAGCTCCAATTCCACATTGGGGTTTGAGGTTTGAAATGCCGCAAGTACGGGTGGCAGCACAAACGCACCAAACCAGTCCGCCGAGGAGATGCGAAGCTTACCCCTATTTTCTTTGGCGTCTCCTGCGAGACGACGCTCGATGGTAAGAGCGCTCTCCTCCATCGTCTCGGCCAGCGAGAGTACAACATGTCCCTCGTCGGTCAAAACAAATCCATCGGCGGATCGTTGAAAAAGCGTCTGACCGGTGGCTGCTTCCAAAGCTCTTACCCTCCGTCCTACGGTCGGATGGCTTAGGTTTAGCGTCTTTGCCGCGCCGCCGAGCGTAGATGCCCGTGCGACCGCCAGAAAGATCTTGATGTCACTCCATTCCAATTCAACACCTAGTTCTTGTTTGTAGTGCAGTTTCAGGTAGTCGCGAACAATCGTGGCAGTCGCAGGCCGTTACCGCGGCATCGGCTCTGCGCTGCCTAATGTGATGTGTCATTTTGACCGCATAAAGCCAATCTGGTTTTGCTGTGGCTTCTCTTGGCGCAGGGTGAGCAACATCTCTTCATACTCCTTTTCCATTTCCGGAGTGACCGACGGCCTCGTCTCAAGCAGAGCCTTGTCGAAGTGGACCATGGTGACGCTCTCTGCTTCGATCGAAGCTCGCAACGCTATCAACCCAGCTCGCCTCGTCAGGTCTTCAAGATCCGCGCCCGTAAAGCGCGGGGTCTTCTCGGCCACCGCATCGAGATCTACATCGTCAGCCAATGGCATGTTCCTAGCGTGAATCCCGAGGATCTTGCGCCTCCCGGCAATATTCGGCACCGGAACATAAACCAGTTCGTCAAATCTTCCCGGACGGAGAAGCGCCGGATCAAGCAGCGTGGGTCTGTTCGTTGCTGCCATCACCACGACACCCTGAAGGTCCTCAAGACCGTCCATTTCGGCAAGAATTGTATTTACCACCCGCTCTGTGACTGACGGTTCCCCCATCCCGCCGCCGCGTGCTGGCGCAAGAGAGTCGATTTCATCGATGAAAATTACCGTCGGCGCGACCTGTCGTGCGCGCTCGAACAGGCGGGAGATTTGCTGCTCTGACTCGCCATACCATTTTGAAAGCAGATCCGATGATTTTACTGCCACGAAATTTGCTTCGGCTTCGCGAGCAACGGCTTTGGCAAGGAGGGTCTTACCAGTCCCAGGCGGACCAAAAAGCAGAAACCCCTTTGCTGGCCGGATGCCCATACGTTTGAAGGCATGCGGTGACTTGAGTGGCAGCTCGATACCCTCGCGCAGCCTCATCTGGGCATCATCCAACCCGCCGACATCATCCCATGTGACGCTGGGAACCTGAAAGGAAAGCTCGCGCAGCGCGGATGGCTGGATCCGCTTCATAGCGGCGGCGAAATCCTCTTGGCAGACCCTGATATTATCAACGATCTCAGCAGGGATACCCTCACGCAGGTTGATGTCAGGCAGAATGCGGCGCAGAGCATCCATAGCCGCTTCGCGTGCCAATGCACCGAGATCAGCCCCGACAAAGCCGAATGTCGTACGCGCAACCTCATCGAGGTCGATGTCTTGAGCGAGAGGCATACCACGGGTGTGGATTGCCAAAACCTCCCGTCGACCTTGTTGGTCAGGAACTCCGATCACAATCTCCCGGTCGAACCGCCCTGGCCGACGCAACGCTTCGTCGATCGCGTCACGTCTGTTCGTGGCTCCTATGACCACAATGTTCTGACGTGGTCCAAACCGTCCATAAGTGTTAGGAGTTGCGCCACGATACGGCGTTCCACCTCGCCAGTGACCTGCTCGCGTTTTGGAGCAATCGAATCGATCTCGTCAATAAAAATGATTGATGGCGCGTTTTGCGAGGCATCTTGGAAAATTTGCCTTAGGCGCTCCTCAGACTCTCCGTACTTGCTGCCCATGATCTCAGGCCCGGCAATGTGGAAGAAGCTCGCCTCCGTTTCGTTCGCAACGGCTCGGGCGAGGAGTGTTTTACCAGTGCCTGGAGGTCCATAGAGAAGAACCCCTTTTGGCGGATCGATGCCCAATCTCTGAAACAGCTCAGGATGACGCAGAGGCAGTTCCACCATCTCACGGACCTGTTCAACCGAATTCCCAAGCCCGCCAATGTCGTCATAGGTGACATCGGCCCGCCTGACCTCTTTCGGCTCCTCGAACTGCGGACGCAGTTCGATCGTGGTCTGCTCGGTAATCTGCACGATCCCACGGGGTTGAGTTGATACCACGACAAGTCGGATTTCCTGCAATCCGTACGCGGGCATTTCAAACAAGCCCCTCACGAGATCGTTCGAGTTCCGTGCGTCAGGTCTGTTGGTCCTCTGCTGCACGGATGTGGAAATAACATCGCCCGCCACCATCGGACGCCCCAGGAACGTACGTTGCAAAGCTTCTCCGGAGCCCTGCAACCGAAGGTTCTTTTGGGCTGGTGCCAAGACGACCTTCGTCGCAGATTTTGTTTCAGCCTTTCGGACTTCAATGAAGTCACCGCTGGCGACGCTCGCATTGACACGCTGAAGGCCATCCAACCGGGCAATGTTCAGTCCATCGTCTTCCGGGTATGGGCGCATCACAACGGCGGCTGTATGCCGCTTGCCGATAATCTCGACCACGTCGCCTTCCTGCACCTCAAGCGCCTTGAGCGTTGCTTGATTGAACCGGGCGACTCCGCCTCCCGCGTCCTGTGGACGGGTGTTGGCAACCTGGACTTTTACGCTGTGATCGTCGACTGACATTGTCCCGCTTTCTGTATTCAAATCAATAGATGTGGATTGCGCCAACCTGCTGACCGTAAGCCTGACCTCTCGATGCGGCTGCGACGGCGCGGTGGTTCGGGTGACTCGCTTCGACTATGAGAGATACGCCAAGCGCAATGTAACCAGCCACAAGAAGGAGTGCGGCTAAGGCAACCACTACGACGAGCCCGCGGTGTCCCATCGAGGCCGAGTAACCGAATTGTATGTCGTCGCGCATTGCGTACACTTCCATTTGAGGAGAAGTATAAACAATAGTGCCGTAGCGTCAGCATTCTTGGACATTCATCCGCAATATGGATGATTGAACGGACGAATTATAATCTGATTTTTCGATCGCACATAACACTTCAGTTCGGATAGTATGCTTGAATAACATCTTAGTATTATTGATATAAAATCGAGATTCCGCTAATTTCTACCTACGCCTTGTTGAGGCGATAGCCACTACTGGCTAAAGACTTCGGGTCCCCCCTCCCCCGAAGTGCGGACCTGGTCCGCCAGACCGCCCAGCCCGCACCTGGGCGGTCTTTTTCGCATGACGTCCCAATTCATTGTCTCACTCTTTCGCTGTCTGTGGAAGGCAGAGCGTATTCCATCGTGATAGCCATTTGGTGACGCAGCCTCGCGGGCTGTGGTGCCGCCTGGTTCAGGGATGGGGCGTCGTGTCTATGTTGACCTCAACCGACATCCCCGGTCGCAAACGCCCGATCATCTGCTGGTCACTGTCGATTTCTATACGCACGGAAATGCGTTGAGGAATTTTGGTAAAGTTACCGATCGCGTTGTCGGCCCTGAGAATTGAGAATTCCGATCCGGTTGCTGGCGCAATCCGCTGGACCTTCCCTTTAAAGCGTAAGCCATCCAGCCCATCGACGGTAAACCAAGCCTTCTGTCCTGGAGTGATATCCGTTGTCTGTGCCTCTTTGAAGTTTGCAACGACCCAGCGCGATTTTGGCACGAGGTACAAGAGTTGCGATCCGCTCGTGACATACTGGCCTACGCGTGCACCTATATCGCTCAGTTCACCTTCTTCAGATGCTCGAATGACCGTGTATCCAAGGTTAGTTTTGGCCTGTTGAAGCTGAGCGTCGAGACTTTGTGCGTTCGAATTCAGCACTGCCTTATTGGCGCTGGCCGCGACAAGCGCCTGTTTTGTACTATTGAGACCAGCTTCCGACTCCCTAAGGGCTGCCTTGGCAGAGAGTTGTGCGGCCCGCGCCGAGTCAAGTTCGCTCGTAGAGGCGGAGCCCTCCTGCACCAAACGGTTAATCCGCTGCAGATCCGCTTCCGTCCTCGTCAGCTCCGCTGCGGCACTGTCGATTTTCGCACTTGCCACTGCAACATCAGCCTGACGTTGAGCGACGACGTCCTCGTTGTTTGCAAGAGTTTCCTTCGCGCCGTCGAGATTAGCCTGAGCTTCCTTTACTTTGTCGCTGTAAATCGTGTCGTCAATCTGGACTAGCGGCTGGCCCGCGCCCACGGTCTCGTAGTCTTGGACCGTAATCGCCCTGATGTAGCCGCTTACCTGAGAGCTGATGACAGTCGTCATTCCTCTGACATAAGCATTCTGAGTTGAAATTACAGCCGTTTCAAACGGAGGCAAATCCCACGCGGCAAGTACCGCTAGAGTGCCGGATGCCGCGAGAATGGCGGCAACAGAAATCGTGAGGAGGGAGTTTGCAGGCGGTACCCACGCCGTCGGAAGAGATGGAATAGGTTCTTGCATTTTTTCGCCCGCAGTGACAGGTTTGCCAGTCGTCATTTTCTTGGTCCAGTCGTCCGGGATTTGAGCCAGAAGGCGTTTGCGATCACGATAAGCAACAGCACGGTCGTCGCCGATGCGATCAGCGAAATCATGAAAAAAACGTCGTCATAAGCGGCTACCCTTGCGTACAGCGATAATTGCCGTGACAGCATTGCCAGCCCCTCCGCCGTTTGGCGGGCGGTATCGGATACGCTGCCGGAGTAAAGGTCAGCGAGCGAAATGACATCTGAGGAAACCTTGGGACTGAACGAGGTAAGCTGGCCTCTGAGATCTGCGAGATGGTAATGCTGCGCGTATACTAGATAGCTTTGAATGACGGATGTGCCGATGAGGCTGCCGATCGATTGAGCCATTCCAAACAGAGCCACGAAGCTGGTCATTCGACTACCGCCTTCAGCGATGACCTTGCTCAGTCCGAATACGTACGACGGCCCGATAAACAGTGTTGTCGCGAAAGCAATTGACATCTGCGTCGCGTATAATTGAGGGGCACGGGTCAATAAGCTTGCGGACGTGTCCATGTACGCGCCTAGAGCAACCAGTGCGACGGCAAGCATGACGAGTGGGGTAAGACGCATCGGCCCTACAGCAATCGTGCTGATCGCAAGTCCCGCGACCGCCGCGCAGAAAATCAGAAGAGAAAGGGATCTAAAGTCGTCGTTCATCAATCCAAAATCACGCAGTAGTCCAATTGCCCCCACGGCCTGTTCGGAAAGAACGATACGAGCTAAGATCGCGACAACCGCGAACCTGACGAGCACCAATCCGCTGAGCCATCGGATGTCGATCAGTGGTCTCTCGCGAAAAAACTCGACGGTTAGTGCGATGATTAGGCAGGGAATTGAGAATGCGAGGCAGTATCCAATCCATTTCTGATCCGTCCACCAGAGATAGCTGCCCATACCGACGGCCGACCCGAACAAAGAGATCGCAGCGGCGTAAAATGAGAACGACACAAGATCCAGCAGCTCGAATGCTTTCACCTTTTTGTTTGCTGGCAGACGCACCGTCATCACCACGGCCAGAGTCAGCAGGGACAATCCCAGTTCTAGCAAATACGGGCCATCCCAGCTGTCGATAGCCAGCGTCTCAAGCAAAAAAAGCCTTGCTAGTGGCAACGCAAGTTGTGGAAGGCCAATCCCTAAAACCAGGGCTCTGAGCCTGTACTCCCTTGGCAGGGCCTGGATCATGTAGAACACACTCAGCGAGGTAAGAGCCGACGCGACGACGCCGCCAGCTGCGCGAACCGCTATAGCGCTGAGCAGACCTCGTACGAATAGGTGTGCAACGATACAAATCACATGAAGCGAGAGGAATATCAGGCAAAATGACCGTATGCCGAACTGTTGCCGATATTTGACAAGTACACACCCGGCGACGGCATTTGTGATGAGATAGACCGTTGGAAGCCAGGCGACCTCCGCCAAATCCAATCCAAGGGCTCCTTGCAAGCTTGGAAGGTCTGCCGCCACGATGGCATTCCCCAGTCCGCCAGTAATTCCGACCAGAACGCTCGTCAACGCATAGCTTATTCTGCGGCCAGGTGGCTGTACCGGGGTGGGCGCGGACCCAGGTATGACGCCTCGCTCTAGCGGCGAGAACTGCCATTCTTGGTCTTCGTAAAAGTGCAAAACTTCTCGGCCAGCCCTACTGGCCTCCAGACGCCTCGCAAGACTTCCAAATATCCACATCTGTCAGCCCACATCATTTTCTGAATGGACAAACCTAGCGGATCTCAACGTAATTCGATTGTATCCCACGCAGGGATTTGGACGTTCTGATTGTCAATGAGTGCGACCTGACTGTCTTATCACTCGCCGTGATGGCGGCGGCTTGCAGCGGCGAGCGTGCAAAACAGGGCATTTGACCAAACGCGGCAGTCCTGTCCAAGACCGCCCCCTGAAACATCTATAGCGAGTGGCGGAAGGTTCGACTGCTGTCTGTACCCCTTGCTTTGGCTTGTGGGATATAACTCCTCATTCGTTCGAAGGAAAAAGGCTCGACATGCTGATGGCGAATGGGAGTGAACTATGATCAATGACAACAGCAACCTCGAAACAGCCGTTGACTTCGCTGACCCTTACCGCCGACCGGATCAAACGTATCCCCATCTCACCCTTGAAATGATGGAACGAGCCCTTGCGTATGGCAACGAGCTCATAGCACCTGACAGAATGGTCCTCTTCGAGCGGGGACAGCGCGCGTCTGATTTCTTCATTGTACGCGAAGGCCACATCGACATACTGGAGTCAGAGGGAGACGGCTCGTTTAAAGTCCTCACGACACACTCGTCGGCTCAGTTCACTGGCGAGATGGATTTATTCAACAGACGCGAAAGCCTGGTCACCGCGAGGGCAAATGGCGAATGCCGCTTGATCCGGATCGACCGGACCAACTTCCTGCGAATGATGACTGGGGAGTCAGATCTGGCAGAGCTTGTGATGCGCGCGTTCATGTTGCGCCGCCTTGGCTTCGTCCGGCATGCCCAGGGAGGAATTATCGTTTTAGGTAAAAGCCGCGCTGCCGACACGCTTAGACTGCAACGCTTTCTCATTCGAAACAATTATCCGCATCACATCGTCGACATCGATGATGACCCGCACGGACAGGATCTGATCGAGACGTTTCATCTGTTGCTCTCCAACGCACCCGTCGTGATTGCGCCGGGCATTGCGTTAATGTTCAACCCAAGCAACTCGACGCTGGCCGACGCGCTCGGTCTCAATGAAAAAATCGACCCGTCCGAGGTGTTTGACGTGGTTGTCGTCGGTGCGGGACCGAGTGGACTGGCGGCGGCCGTCTACGCCGCTTCCGAAGGACTGAACACACTGATGATCGAGCGAATGGCACCCGGAGGTCAGGCTGGCACGAGTTCGAGAATTGAAAACTATCTGGGGTTCCCAACGGGAATTTCGGGACAGGCCCTGGCCGGACGAGCCCAAGCCCAAGCTCAGAAATTTGGAGCCAGGCTCGCGATTTCGCGGACTGCAGTCACCCTCGACTCTGCGACACGCCCGTTCAGCATACTGCTCGACGACGCTGAAAATGTTCGCGCGAAATCAGTCATCATTGCAACGGGCGCACGTTATAGGAAGCTCGACCTTCCAAATTACGAAAAATTCGAGGGCGGAGGTATCCACTACGCTGCGACAGCAATGGAATCGAAACTTTGCGGCAACCAGGAGGTTGTTGTAGTAGGCGGCGGAAATTCGGCCGGACAGGCAGCCGTTTTTCTTTCCAGACCCGCGAAGCACGTTCATATCGTCGTCAGAGGTGCTGGACTTGCGGAAACCATGTCCGACTATCTCGTGCAGCGTATAATTAATTCACCCAAGATCACGTTGTGGACCGACTCCAAAATCTTGGCGCTTGAAGGGGATGTTGGCCTAGAGAGCGTGTCTTGGACACGTGGAAGCAAGGGAAGCGTAGAGACCCGAGAAGTCCAAAATATGTTCGTGATGATCGGAGCATCTCCCAATACGGAATGGCTATCCGGATCCCTGGAGCTGGATGACAAAGGTTTCATCGCTACTGGAATGACAACAGGAGGCGGCCAGACGTCCATGTTCAATTCGAGCGTGCCAGGGGTCTATGCCATTGGGGACGTCAGATCCGGCTCCATAAAACGGGTCGCCTCAGGAGTCGGCGAAGGGTCCGTTGTGGTGCAATCCGTTCATCAGTTCCTACACAATCAGGTCGCCTGACGGCTGAACCACTTAAATGAGGCAATAAATGACAACTGGACATGAAATCGAGTTCGGTCTCGATACCTTCGGCGACGTCACGCTTGACGCTGGCAAAAATCTGCTTGGTCAGGCAGAGGTAATCAGAAACGTTATCACTGAAGCAGAATTGGCCGATCGTGTTGGTGTGGATTTTTTCGGTATCGGCGAGCACCATCGTGCCGATTTTGCAGTCTCCGCGCCTGAAGTCGTGCTTGCGGCGATTGCGGGCCGCACGGAGCGCATTCGACTTGGATCGGCCGTGACCGTGCTTAGCTCCGACGATCCGATCCGCGTATTCCAGCGGTTTTCGACCTTGAACGCATTATCCAATAGTCGCGCCGAGGTCATTCTCGGTCGGGGATCGTTCATTGAATCCTTCCCGCTGTTCGGCTACGAACTGACCCAGTACGAACGTCTTTTCGAAGAAAAACTGGACCTGTATTCGGCACTCGTTTCCGCCAAAAAAGTGACTTGGGACGGAGGGTGGCGTGCACCTCTGGTGGATCAGGCGATCTACCCGCCAATCGAGCACGGCCGTTTGAAGACATGGATCGGCGTCGGTGGAAGTCCGGAATCTCTTGTCCGCGCTGTCCGATACGACATGAACCTCATGCTTGCGATCATAGGCGGAGACCCAAAGCGCTTTCTCCCTCATGTTGAACTTTTCAGAAAGCTGGCCACGGAAGCGGGCCGTTCCCCGAAGGAAATCGGCGTCCACTCGCCCGGTTACATCGCCGAAACCGATGAACAGGCTCGCGTTGACCTGTATCCGCATTTCAAAAAGGTTCGGGACCGCCTGGGTGCCGAACGAGGGTGGCCGCCCGTAACGGAGGATGATTTTCAGAGGGAGATCGAGAGCGGGTCGCTGTACGCGGGCTCACCAAAAACAGTAGCCCGCAAGATTGCCATGACCACCAAAACACTTGGTCTTTCAAGGTTCCAGATCAAATATTCTGCCGGTACTATGGATCACGAGAAACTCCTTGCCAGCATTAAGCTGTACGGTGAACGCGTGATCCCTGAAGTGCGCAATATTCTGGCTGACAATGCGTTAACCCCTTAGAACGACAGTCACTGAATCTTCTCATCTTGGAATGAGCAGATTGCAGTGCAGGATCACCAATTTACAGGATTATTGTACAATCTTGATTGATGTCATGCCTCTATTGGTAGGGTTACAAACCTAAATGGCGACAGCGGACAATCATGTCGAACAAGAACACATACAACAATCAGTACATGGAGTACCTGAAGGTACAGGAGGCGAGCACAGTCGTCTCTTCAGTTCTGGACAAGGGTGTCATAACAGCTACGCGCATCTCGCGAGGAAGCCCCGGCCACGGCTTTGTTGACCAGCACGCGACCGAAGATGCATTCATGCTTGCTTTTCAGTTGCAGGATTATCAGGGCGATCTCTGGGTCGATGGGCGAAATGTCGAATTTCCGGTTGCCAGGAAAGAGCACTTCACCGTCTATGACTACAATCGCCTATGGCAGGCCGACATGAAGTCTGCATTCGATTGTGTGAACTTTTACGTTCCTCGTGCGGCGTTCGAGGGTTTGGCAGAGGATCTTGGCCCAAAAACTATTGAAACACTCAACGTGCTGCCGGGCGTGAATGTCCAAGACGCGACGGTCAAAGGTATCGTCGAGGCACTCCTCCCAGCATTCACGACGCCGAATTATGCCAGCCGATTGTTTGTAGATCACCTTGGACTAGCGCTGTCAGCCCACCTCGCGGTCACCTATGGCGAAGCCAGACAAAGTTCAAATGCCTCCGCTGGCCTCGCTCCATGGCAACAGAACAGGGCGCTTGCGATGATCGACGCCAATCTCGATGGTTCGCTTGATATGTCTCAGATTGCGACCGCCTGCGGTCTGTCGGCGTCGTACTTCGCCCGATCGTTTAAACACTCGATGGGCCTTCCACCGTACAAGTGGATGCTCAAACGCAGGGTGGAAAAGGCGCAGGATCTTCTCTGCCGGACGCAACTTTCGATTGGCGACATCGCGACGGCCTGCGGCTTTTCGGATCAAAGTCATCTCTCGAAAGTCTTCTCCCAGATCACCGGGACCACGCCGAGCGCCTGGCGCAAGGCACGAATTGCGTAATTGACGAGGACGGAATGTCGAAACGAGACCGGACAAACGTCCACATGGATTTCCTGCGAATTCCAAGTACGCAATCACTGGTGATAGGCAGCCTACAAAAACCACTTCTCAGTGCCACACGCGTCAGCCAGTCAGATTTCGATCACGGGCTGCTTGACCCACATGTTATCGAAGACGCCTTCATGGTGTCATTTCAGCACATCTCCCTCAAGGGAGAGCTGTGGGTTGATGGCAAGAATGTGACGCCTGCTCAACACCGCGGCGGAAGCATCGCAATCTATGACCTGAGACGCGAATGGAAGGCAAATCTTCTGACCCCGTTTGACTGCGTGAATTTCTACCTGCCGCGTCGGGTACTTGAGGCTGTAAGCTCGGCCGAGGGGGTCTCTTCTGTTGAAGATCTTTACACCCGTGCGGGTGAATCGATCGACGACCCCACTATCCGTGGCTTGGTTGTCGCTCTCAACCAAGCTTTGGAGCGTCCACGGGAAGCGAACACGCTGTTTGTGGATCAAATCGGCCTGGCGTTGGCATCACATCTCGTGAAAACATATTCGGATGCGTCCTCTGCAAAGGGCATCGGCGATGTTCCCGCACTTTCCTCTGTACAATTGGACCGGATCAAAAACCTCATCGAAAGCAATCTCGACGGTGGTGTGAGTTTGCCGGAAATCTCGGCAGCCTGCGGTCTCCCGATCGATGTCGTCGCCAACGGCTTCACCAGAGCCGAGGGGATGACGCTGTTTGGCTGGCTACAGAAGCAGCGGATTGAAATTGCCAAAGGCCTTCTGAGACACCCACACGCGTCCATGGATGAGATTGCAGGCTTGTCGGGGTTTTCCGATGTTGAGCAGCTCTCCAACGTCTTTGAGCACGTCACAGGTTTGAGCGTCAGCCAATGGCGGAGCGAGATTGCTTGATTGCAACGGGTCGCAATTCATTAGCAGTGGCCTATGCAGTGCCTGGATATCGGCCGTGACAACTCCGCAATTTAGTGTGATTTACAGTCGCGCCTCCACTGCCCAGCCAAATGGCTCGGATTAGCCAGAGGATCAAACAAGAAGCATTGAATTTGACAATCGCCTACGCGGCGGTTGCGCCACCATGCCATCTCACGACAGACGTGATTTGTCAGGAGGACGATTTCGATGAGTTCCACAACCACACCCGTTCAGCATCAGATTTTGGACATACCCGTTGGCATCCAAGCAAATGGACAACGCAAAGAGTTCGACTCTATGGGCAATGTATCGGTTCCTGCCAACAGGTATTGGGGTGCGCAAACCGAACGTTCACTGCACCATTTCGACATCGGTAACGACCGCATGCCGAAAGCCGTCTACCACGCCTATGGTTATGTTAAAAAGGCCTGCGCACTCGTCAATGCCTCTTCCGGTCGTCTGCCCGAATGGAAACGGGATGCCATTATCCGCGCGGCCGACGAAACAATCTCCGGAAAGCTCGATGAGCACTATCCGCTGTTTGTCTGGCAAACCGGCTCCGGCACGCAGTCCAATATGAACGTCAACGAAGTGATTTCCAACCGGGCTATTCAGCTGCTTGGCGGATCAATCGGTTCACAAAAGCCCGTCGGGCCGAACGATGACGTCAACATGGGACAATCATCGAACGATACATTCCCGACCGCCATGCACATCGCATCCCTCGACGCGATCGATCGCCTCCTGCTGCCACAGCTCGACCAGCTTGCAGCAACGATCGAGCGGAAAGCCGACGGCTGGATGGACGTGGTCAAGATCGGCCGGACCCATCTTCAAGACGCCGTGCCTCTGACTGTTGGACAGGAATGGCACGGCTGGGCTGGCCAGCTTCGCGGGGCCATCGAAGACATCAAAGCCAGCCGGAAAGGGTTGTACGAGCTTGCCGTCGGCGGGACGGCTGTCGGATCGGGTCTTAATGCGCCGAAAGGTTTTTCCGAAGATGTTGCAAGCCAGATCGCCAAGCTGACAGGCAAGCCCTTCGTAACAGCGCCGAATAAGTTCACGGCACAGGGTTCACTCGACGCCATGGTCCGCGCCCACGCGGCCCTCCGGGGGCTTGCTGTTGCGCTGATGAAGATCGCCAACGACATGCGCTGGCTGGCGTCCGGTCCGCGTTGCGGGTTCTCGGAACTTTTGCTGCCCTCCAACGAACCAGGCTCTTCGATTATGCCGGGCAAGGTCAACCCCACACAGTGCGAAGCGATCGTGATGATTTCAATCCAGGTGATGGGCAACGACACCGCTGTCGCATTTGCAGGCAGCCAGGGAAACTTCGAGCTCAACGCAATGCGCCCGGTTATCATCAACAACTTCCTGCATTCTGCGCTGATCCTGGCGGATGGCTGTGGCAAATTCCGGGAATTCTCTGTCGAGGGCACGGAGTTGAACAAGACGAAAATCGCTTCCTACGTCGAAGGCAGCGTGATGCTGGTCACGGCGCTATCGCCCGTCATCGGCTATCAGAATGCAGCCCATATCGCCGAAAAAGCGATCGCGGACGGAAGCTCGCTGCGCGACGCGGCCCTGGCCTCCGGCAAGGTCGATGCCGAGCTGTTCGACAAAACCATCAAGCCCCTCGACATGGTCGGCAGCGGACTTGCTGGCGCATAATTCGAAAGGACAGAACAGATGATCAGATGTGTGAGAATGTGGACGGGTGAAGACGGAGACAGCCTGTTTGAGGAAGGCACGCTCAACCTCACTGAGGGAGAACGGGGAGACTTCGTCGGAAAGCCGACATCGGCGGTGAATATCTCGTTCCGCGAAACATCTTCAGGTGGCTCGTACGAATGGCACCAGGATCCGGTGCCACGGTACGTCCTGACGCTTTCGGGAACGCTGGAGTTTGAAACAAAATCCGGTGCGACTTTCGTCATTCATCCAGGCGATGTTCTTCTCGCCCAGGACAATAGCGGATCAGGTCATAAATGGCGGCTGATTGGCAATGACCCGTGGTGCCGCGCCTATGTCGTCTACGAGGACGGCGCGGATCTGCAGTTCACCCCTACAATCGCAAAAGATTAAAATCCGGAGAATTTTTATGTCCATTCAATTCACAGAAAATCCCGACGTGGTGCTGATTGGCGCGGGCATCATGAGCGCTACGCTTGGTACGGTGCTCAAGGAGCTGGACCCGTCGCTGACAATGACAATGTTCGAGACGCTGAAAGACGCGGGTCAGGAGAGCTCGCAAGCTTGGAACAACGCGGGGACGGGCCACGCGGCCAACTGCGAGCTTAATTACACCCCGCAGCGTCCCGACGGCAGCGTCGATATCTCAAAGGCGCTGGAGGTGAATACAGAATTCGATATATCCCGCCAGCTTTGGGCCTACCTCGTTCGAAAGGGCGCGATCCCGGATCCCCGGGCGTTCCTGCATCCCTGCCCGCATATGAGCTTTGTCTGGGGGGCTGCCAATGTCGCCTTCCTGCGGGAACGGCATAAGCAGATGTCTGCCCATCATTGCTATCACGGGATGGAGTATACGGAAGACCCGGCAACGATTGCCGAATGGGCTCCTCTCATCATGGAGGGTCGTGCACCCGGCGAACCACTGGCCGCCACAAGGATAATCACTGGCACCGACGTCGATTATGGTGCTCTCACGCATCTGCTTGTCGCTCAGCTCTCGGCACAACCAGGATTCGCCTTGCACTACAACAGGCAGGTCGTCGGATTGGACCGTGAAGACGACGGGCGCTGGCGTGTCACCGTTGAGGACACCTTTGATGGAACCCGACAGAGCGTTTCCGCAAAGTTCGTCTTCATCGGTGCGGGCGGTGCGTCGATCGATCTGCTGCAAATGTCCGGCATTCCGGAAGGACGAGGCTTCGGTGGCTTTCCGGTCAGCGGCATCTGGCTGCGCTGCGACGTCGATGGGATCAGTAGCCGTCACCATGCAAAGGTCTATGGCAAGGCGGCCAGCGGTTCGCCCCCAATGTCTGTTCCCCACCTCGACACGCGTGTGGTCGCAGGAAAGACATCTCTCCTGTTTGGACCCTACGCGGGCTTCTCATCGAAGTTCCTGAAGCACGGTTCCCTGACCGATTTGTTCCGGTCCATCACGCATGACAACATCGGCCCGCTCCTCGACGTTGCCAAGGACAACATCCCGCTAACCGAATACCTGGTCGGCCAGGTTTTACAGAGTTCGTCGCACCAGTTCGCGGCGCTGAAGCAATACATGCCGACGGCGGCGCGTGGCGACTGGAAGGGAGCAGTAGCCGGGCAGCGGGTACAAATTATCAAACCCGACAAGACGCGCGGCGGCATCCTCGAATTCGGCACGGAACTTGTGCCCGCGGCGGACAAGTCGCTCGTCGCTCTCCTCGGGGCATCACCGGGTGCATCGACGGCCGCGTATATCGCGATGGAGGTACTGCAGACGTGCTTCGCAAAGAAACTCAACGATGCCGAGTGGCTCCCGGCGTTAAAGCGCATGATCCCGACGTATGGCATCGACCTGAAGGTGGACGCGGACGCCTGCCGGACGTCCCGTTCGACCACAGCCTCGGTTCTGCAAATCGACAACGTATAATCTGAGGTTCAAAATGGTTGCGCTCGTCGCTACTCATCCATTCGATATCGATGACTTGGGTCACTTTGTCCTCAAGGCCGGACGACTTCTGCTGGTGAGTGGTGCCGACGTCGACTATGTTCTTCAGCGCACTAACTCGCTCGTTTCTAAGCTGGGCGCTGCAGCACAACTGTTTATCAGTGGCGAAAGGCTCTTGCTGACGATTGACGAAGGGAAGACCTATCGTACACGCGTTGGTCACCAAATCGCAGGAATGGGCGTCAACACCGGACTGTTTGATGCGGTGGACAAAGTCATCGTCGATACTATTTCCGGCTCCATTGACCTTACGGAAGCCACTAGCCGTCTCGAACGGCTTGAACCAGCGCCCCAACTTCACTCAAGCTGGGTCATCATTCCCGCAGTCGCGGGCACGATGGCCGCCCTCTGCCGTCTCTTCGGTGCGGCTTGGTGGGTAGTTCTTGCGGCATTCATCGGCGGAATTGTCAGTATTATTCTTCGGCGCTTTTTCGCAACCCGTCTCGTAAACCCGATAGTGGCGTCCTTCATTACCGCTTTCGTAAGCGCAATCGTTGCTGGACTCTCATTGAAAGCGATGCCTTACGGCGACCCTGCGTTAGCCTTTGCAGCCGCAGGCATGATACTTGTACCCGGTGTCCCGTTGATAAACGGGATTTCCGATATGGCAAAAGGACATCCTGGCGTTGGATTGTCCAGGCTTGCAACTGGTAGCATCACCGTTGTCGCAATTAGCTTTGCTCTGTTCCTGGCGTCGCAGGTGGTTGGATCGCCCCTCCCCGTGATACTGATAACACCTTCAATCCCGGTATGGCAGGACGTCGCATTTTCCGCAATTGCTGCCCTGGGATTTGCTTTTCTATTCAATTCGCCTACCCGAGCGATCGTAGCCTGCGTTATCTGTGGCATGGTAAGCCATGGGCTGAGGACGGAATTGGGAACTGTCGGTCTGGACCTTGCGACGTCCACGTTTATTTGCGCGTTGCTGGCGGGCATTCTGGCACATGTCGCCAGCACAAACTTGTCGCTTCCCTGGCCCACGTTTGCATTCCCAGGCGTTGTAGCGATGATACCGGGTTCGTATGTGTTTCGCACTGGAGTCGGCGGTCTTGAGCTAATGACATCTGGTTCCGACAGCTCCTCCGCCGTCCTCACGCAGACTGTATCTCTTGCCATCACCGCGATAATATTGACAACGGCTGTCGGTGCAGGTCTTTTGGTCGGATCGTCCGCGTCCCATATGTTTTGCTCGGCACGTGCATCGATCCGCAGGTGAACGCCAAACGGGCTACAAATGAGCGCGCCTGAGCCTCGAGACGTAGCCAATAGCACCGTGCCAATGCGCTCCTTTAGGGTCTCGTAGAGCGGCTGAAAGATCATCTTCTGGATGAGACGCTGAGATCAGTCATGAGCGCGCGTTGCGAGAAGGCCATTAGAACTGTTTACCTCAAATAATGGCCGAGCGCGATGGGCCGAACCGCACTTGCACTTTGATGGCCTGGTTGCGCCACGAGCGGCCATCGGTATTCGTTCATATTCCTATGTCGGCGACGCCGGACATAACGACGTCGCCGCCCTCAAGGGCTAACGTCGCTGCCGGGGCATGACTTTTCGGTTGCTGCAGCCTATGAGACGGCGGTGCCCCCGAGCAAGGTCCTGGTGATCCGATCCTGGGTAATCGATCCCGAGCCATCACTCGAAACCTGAAGGCCCATCACATGGATAACAGTCGGTCGACCGCCAGGGCGGCAGCATGGATGGTGGCATCTGTGTTGTTGCTACTGCTGATGTCCGTTTCGGGTCGAATTATTACCCGCGAGATTGACGTCTTCCAGGCCATGGAAATGCGTTCCGTCATCGCCTTTTTTATGCTGTTGCCGCTGGTTTATCGAGAGGGCGGAATCCGGGCCATGCGAACCGGTATCCTGCCCCGGCATATCGGCCGCAACGTTGCCCACTACGTGGGGCAATATGCCTGGCTAATGGGACTGACGCTCATCCCATTGGCTCAGGTCATTTCGATTGAATTTACCGCGCCGATTTGGGCTGCTTTTCTGGCTGCCATATTCCTGAATGAGCGACTGACATGGCGAAAGGGAGTCGTCATCCTTTTTGGCTTGGCGGGCGTCGCGTTAATTGTGCGTCCGGGCTTGGCCCCTTTGAATCCGGGCCATGTGATAACGCTCGGAGCGGCCGTCGCGTTCGCAATCTCGTTCATCGCCACAAAGGCGCTGACGCGCTCCGACAGCGCCACAAAGATCATTTTCTGGATGCTCGTGATCCAATCGATCATCGGTCTCGTTCCGGCACTGAACGTGTGGCTTTGGCCATCGGCTTCCACATGGCCATGGATATTCCTATTCGCATTCGCCGGTTCATTTGCCCATTTTTGCATGGCGAAGGCCTTGGCCCAGGCGGATGCTACAGTTGTGATGCCCATGGACTATCTGCGGGTGCCTTTGTCGGCTGCACTCGGATATCTCTTGTATGCCGAGGCGATCGATGGCTTCACCGCGGTCGGAGCGGGTTTGATTCTGGTTGGCAATCTGTTCAACCTGCGACGACCTAATGCTCGGAAAGTTGAAGCCACGCCGAGTTGAAGGTCAAAAGCTGCGACAAGGTTCTGCCTGACGACCTAGACATCCACACGATGGACGCTACCGCAGCACAGAATGGAAGCGAATGGCTCGGCACCAACAAAATGCAAGGCGAAACCGATAGACGCTCCCGGCACGGTCGGCGCTGGGACCGTGGCTCATGATGTCGGGTCCGCTTTGAGCCAATTGCGGCCGAGCAGACCGAGCCGGGTAACACCACAAGATGCATGGTCAGACAATGAGAGTCTGTCGGACAGCTTGAGTGCCATCGCTTGATGCGCGTGCCTCGTCGTAGTCCACTTAGATGGTTAGCGACTTCATCGTGTACGGCGTCGTCCCCGTCCAGTTCTGACGACGAAATTGGCTTGTACACAGAGTTCACGGAGAACCCCCAGGTCATCCAAGCGTCCTTCAACCTGAGCGACGAAGCCTTCAACGAGCTATCCGCCGCGATCGACGCAAATATCGACGACATCGAGCTACGACGGCCGTCTTCCGCAAGCTCAGGATGGAGCCCGTTCTCGATGGACAAAACTGACGCATCAACTTCCGATCCGACAAGCCCGATCTTCCTCGATTTCGACGCATGAGGCTAGGGTTCGCGATGCGGCCGCCGCCGCGTCAGAGGCTGGAAGCGACATGGTGGTGTCGAAAACAAACTCGGCCGCAGCGACTGATCGCATCATGGCTCTGGGTCCGCAAGGTTGATATCCGGTATTGTTGCTGCAAGAAATGCTGCCCCAAGCGTGACTAAAGCTATGAATCCGAACACCCAACGAAACGCAAACATGACAACATCCGCATGTATAGGGTTCCCGACTGTGCCTGCAGTTGTCGTGATGGTCGCCTGAATATCGGCAGCAGATCCCGGCGCGTAGAACTCAATTGCCGCGAGGAGCGTCGCAGATGTCAGTGCGGTACCAAGAACACCTCCGACCGACCGTGAGAAGGTGAGCAATGCGGTCGTAACTCCAAGGCGTGATTTTCCGCCTGCCCACTGCGCGAGGGTCTGCGCTGCGGGCATCGTCGATCCAAGACCCAACCCGAACAAAATTGATGAGATTCCGACGGCCAAAGGCCCAAATGACAGGGTCGCCGAGAGCAGCGCAAAGCCTGCGCTTGCCGTAACCAACCCGAATATAAGGGGTCTACGAGGATTGCCGGTCGTAGAAATATGCATGCCAACCCACGTGGAAACACCTGCCTGTGCCAGCGTCAATGGAATGAGCAGTAAGCCGGAAACCGATGGACCTATGCCGTAGCCCAATTCGAGTAGCAGTGGGACTTGGACAAGCCCTGAAAAAAGTGCCGCAGCGAATAGGAGGACGCACAATGCCGCGCGCCAGACTACAGGCTGTGCGAGCAGTTGCGGAGATAGCAGCGGCGAAGAAACGTGGCGTTCCACAGGCAGTACCAGCACCAGACCAACGACACCACCCAGTAACAAGATGACTACGGTGGTCGATGTCCATCCGGTGGACGGGCCAAGGCTCAAAGCAATCAGCATTGCGAGGGTGGATGTAGCAAATAAACCAGTTCCGAGTAGATCAAGCCCGAAGTTGCCTTCGCCTGTATCAGATTTGAATCGTAGTGCAGCGAATAGCGCAACAAGACCCAATGGAACGTTGATCCAAAAAATCCAGCGCCAGCCAGCGTGCTCGGAAAGAAGACCGCCCAAAAGTGGTCCAAGAGTGCTTGCCGTCGCGAAAATTGCACCGAACCAGCCTTGGAACCTGCCTCGCTGTTTCGGGCTTACGGCCTCGCCAATTAGCGCCTGAGACAGCGTCATCAGGCCGCCTCCGCCAAGGCCCTGCACGGCACGAGCCATGATCAGGCTGTCGAAATCGGGAGCCAGGGCGCATGCAACGGAGCCAAACATGAAGAGCGCCAGCGCGCCGAGTAATGCTTTCCTGCGCCCGATCGCATCGCCGACACGACCGTAAATGGGCGCTGCGATCGTGGCAGCGAGTAGGTAGGCTGTAATGACCCAAGCGATATTTCCGAAGTTCCCAACCTGCGCAGCAATCACTGGTAACGCAGTTGCCACCACAGTCTGATCGAGCGATCCAAGAAACATTGCCGGAGCTACCGCGATGAAGACCGCAATAAACTGGGCGAATGTGACCTGCTCAGCTGCGATAGGCTTAAAGCTTGAAACTGACGTGCCGCCAAGATCGAATGACATTGAAACACCTCTATTCGCGGAGGGTCCAGCGACCCGGCTTTGTATGCGGCGCAGCTCAAGATCATTGCTGCGCCGAGACGGTTCGCTTCGTGGCGTCGGCCTACAAAGTCTTCAAGAGGTATTTATGCTGTCCGGACAGGACCAGGACGCCATCCTGATTGTGCACTGTCACGGCAGTAGTGACTTCGCCTTTTTCACCGAGCGGTCGAAGTTGCACGATTTCCAAGGCAGAATACAACGTGTCACCAGCGTGAACTTCTGCAAGAAACTTTGCGGAGAGCTCGGTGAATGCGATGAAAATCGCTCCGAAGTTATGCGGAAGCAAAGTGGCTCCCGGCGCGGTGAATGCCAGCACCTGAAGTCCATGAACGACTGGAGCCGGGTGACCATAGCGTTTTGCAAAACCCACGTCGTAATGGATAGGGTGATTGTCGCACGAAACTGTCTGGAAGGCAGACGCATGTGCGTCGGTCAAGGTGCGGCTGGGTGCGCGAAAAATCTCGCCGACTTTTAATTCCTCGAACGTGCGGGCTGGGACGATCTGCCAGTCGGTGGCATCGAATTTGAAGGTCATTTCTATCATCCTTACGCTGGTTTAATCATATCGCGGGCATAGTCGAGGCCAATGCCGTAGCCGCCGCCGTGTTCGACAACGATGCTCCGCGCGGCTTCGTAGGTTTCGTGCCGGGTCCAGTCGCGCTGCATTTCAAGGAGGAACTGCAGCCAAGAGGTAATGACAGCACCTGCCTGCTCCATGCGCCTCAATGCGCTCTCATGGCTGACCTCGGTCAAACCACCACAGGCGTCCGCCACAACAAACACGCGGTACCCATCGGCAAGTGCGGAAAGCACCGGGAAGCTGATGCAGGCCTCTGTCAGCAGCCCAGCGAATACCAAGGTCCTGCGGCCAGTCGCTTCGATCGCAGACTTAACGGCCGCGTCCTCCCAAAGATTCATGTTTCGCCGCTC
>Ga0247730_1000162_pt1 | contig 65069 bp, 74 predicted proteins | sample UWRJL073202C2_FD_180959 | JGI IMG/M metagenome (GOLD analysis project Ga0247730, IMG submission 180959) | Plant litter microbial communities from Arlington Agricultural Research Station in Wisconsin, United States - UWRJ-L073-202C-2 | ecosystem: Environmental > Terrestrial > Plant litter >...
CACTTAGTCTCCGGTCCGGAGCGAATCGTGACAGTTCATCGTGCAAATTTCGAAAATGGTCTGCTCGTAAAGCATCGCTATTTCGTAGCGCTGAAACCCTCGCCAGAGGTCGTCGGCGCGATCGGGCGCGTGGCGGCAGCGGCCGTCGATCCGCAAGCCTAACGCGCCGGATCGCCTGCACCTGACCCTGTTCGTAACGGAGGATTTCGAAACCGAACCGACGGGGTTGGCGGACACGATGCAGGAAGCGCTTGCCCGGCTGCGGATCGATGCTTTCGATGTGACGCTCACGAAGTTCGGCCATCAGGGCGGAAGTCTCATACCCGGCAAAGCGCGTCCGTTGCGGCATCTTCAGGCGCAGATCGCCCGCGTGCTGTTGGCCGCCGGCGTCCTCCCCCGGTCAGGCTGGAAATCAATCCGCACGTCACGTTGGGCTATGGTGAAGCCGAAGCGGCGATTGTGGATGAACCGAAGGAACCGATCACATGGCGAGCGCTGGAGTTCGAGCTGGTCCACAGCCTGCTTCGCCTGACGATCCAGCGCAGGCTGGGCTGCTGGCAACTCGTCGAACAACCGCGCTTACTGTGATTCGTCTTTATCTCAATAGGGTGCCGGATCATCAGCAGGAGCGTCAGCGAAGGGTGGGATGCGCCGCAGGAGCGAATCGCCCCAGTCCCTTGTCGGTCCCGCACAGGCGATCCCAGTGGCGGAAATATAGGCCGTAATTGCAGCGATATTGCTCGTGGTGGCGCTGGTGATGGCTCGCCGTGATCAGCCAGCGCCCCGCCGGTCCTTCCACCAATGCGCGAGGAAACATCTCCCACCCCATATGATTGGTGACGCCCATCACCGTCATGATCGTCAACACCAGGCCCAACGCCCCGACATGGATCGGCACCACGAACACCAAGGCGGGTATCACGATCGCGCCGGTCAGCGCCTCCCACGGGTGGAAGCTCATCGCCGCCCATGCCGTCGGCGGGCGGCTCGCATGATGGACGGCATGCATCAGCCGGAAGGCGCGCGGGGCATGCATCGCGCGGTGGGTCCAGTAGAACCACGTATCGTGTGCCAGCAGGTAGATCAGGACCGAGACCGGCAGCCACCAGAGCGGATAGGCCTGCGCGTTTTCATAAATTCGGGTCCATCCCCGTTCATGCCAGCCCCACGCTACGAACCCAGCCGGTGCGCCGTAGATCGCCGCCGACGCCAGGCTCCAGCCGATCTCGCGCGCGATCTGGCCACGCTGGCCCGCATACAGGCCCGGCTGACGCAGCTCGGTCGCCCAGGCGAAACCGCCGCTCGCCAGCAGATAGCGCACCGCGACGATCGCGATCATCGCCAGCACGGAGAGAAGAAGGGTCATGATCGCCACGAGACTCCTATAGGCGCACTGGCCGGGGCTGGGTAGAAGCGCGCGGCATGAAGAAAGCGGATCTGTTGATTGTCGGCGGCGGGCTGGCCGGTGGATTGCTTGCACTCGCCATCCGCGCGCGAAATCCGGGTGTCCGCGTGATGCTGGTGGAGGGATCCGACCGGATCGGCGGCAATCACATCTGGTCCTTCTTCGGCAGCGATATCGCGCCCGAGGATCGGGGGCTGGTCGCCCCGCTCATCTGTCATAGCTGGGAAGGCTATGACGTGGCGTTCCCGCGCTATCACCGTACTCTCGCCAACAGCTATCATTCGATCGAATCGGAGCGGCTGGATGCGGTCGTCCGCACGGCGCTTCCACCGGAGGATCTCGTCACCGGCGCCCGCGTCACGGCGATCGATCGCGGCGGAGTGACTTTGGTGGACGGCAGCCGGATCGAAGCCGAGGCCTGCATCGAGGCACGCGGCGCGCGCGATCTCTCCGCGTTGGACCTCGGCTGGCAGAAGTTTCTGGGGCAATTGCTCGTGCTTGATCGGCCGCACGGGCTGATCCGGCCGACGATCATGGACGCCACCGTCGATCAATCGGACGGCTACCGCTTCGTCTATGTCCTGCCTTTCGGCCCAAATCAGCTGTTCGTCGAGGATACCTATTATACCACCGGCCCCGAACTGGATCTGCCTGCCCTGAGACAGCGTATCGCGGACTATGCCGCCGCGCATGGATGGAGTGTCCGGGCGGTGGAGCGTGAGGAAGCCGCGGCGCTGCCCATAGCCACCGGCGGGAATTTCGAGCTGTTGTGGCGCGGCGGGCCGCAGATGATCGGCAAGATCGGGATGGCGGCCGGCCTGTTTCAGCCGATGACCGGCTATTCGCTGCCCGATGCCGTGCGCACCGCGTCTCTGGTCGCCGCCTTGCCCAGCCTCGAAGTGCACGCGCTCCACGATGCGCTGCGGGATCACGCCAAGAAGGCATGGGAAGGTCGGGGCTATTACCGGATGCTGGCTCGTCTGTTGTTCCGCGCGGCTGCGCCGATGGATCGTTATCGCATGCTCGAGCGCTTTTACTCGCTCGATGGGAAACTCGTCTCGCGCTTCTATGCGGGGCAGTCTACCCGGATGGACAAGGTCCGCATTCTTTGCGGAAAGCCCCCCGTGCCGCTCGTCCGGGCAGCGCGCGTCATACTGGAAGGATGAATTCTATGGCGGCGCGCACCGCTGCGGTGATCGGCGCGGGCTTCGGCGGGCTGGCGCTCGCGATCCGCCTGCAATCCGCCGGCATCGCCACCACCGTGATCGAGGCGCGGGATCGCCCCGGCGGCCGCGCCTACGTGTGGAAGCGGGAGGGGTTCACCTTCGATGCCGGGCCGACCGTCATTACCGATCCGGCGTGCCTGCAGGAATTGTGGGCGCTCTCGGGCCAGTCGATCGAACGCGATGTCACGCTTCAGCCGGTATCGCCTTTCTATCGGCTCAACTGGCCCGACGGCACGAACTTCGATTATTCGAATGACGAACCCGCATTGCGTGCCGAGATCGAACGGATGTGCCCCGGCGACGCCGCCGGCTATGCCCGCTTCCTGGAATATTCGGCGGGCGTGTATGAAGAGGGCTACGTCAAGCTCGGCGCCCACGCGTTTCTGGATTTCGCCAGCATGATCAAGGCCGCGCCCGCGCTCGCCAAATATCAGGCGTGGCGGTCGGTCTATTCGATCGTGTCATCCTATGTGAAGGATGAACGGCTGCGGCAGGCGCTGTCGTTCCACACTTTGCTGGTCGGCGGCAATCCGATGACGACCAGTTCGATCTATGCACTGATCCACAAACTGGAAAAGATGGGCGGGGTCTGGTTCGCGAAGGGTGGCACCAGCGCGCTGATCGATGGGATGGTAGCGCTGTTCCAGCGGCTTGGCGGTACGATCCGGTTGTCTGATCCCGTCGCGGAGATCGAGACGCTTGGCGATCACGCGTCCGGCGTTCGCACCGAAAGCGGCTGGTCGGGCAAGTTCGATGCGGTCGCCTCCAACGCGGACGTCATGCACAGCTATCGCGATCTGCTCGCCAATTCGGGGCGTGGCCGGCGCGTCGGCAAATCGCTGGCGCGCAAGCGCTGGTCGCCTTCGCTGTTCGTCGTCCACTTCGGCATCAAGGGCCGGTGGCCGGGGATTCCCCACCACATGATCCTGTTCGGCCCCCGCTATGGCGGGCTGCTGAATGACATCTACAATACCGGCGTGCTGCCCGCCGATTTCTCGATCTATCTGCACCACCCGACCGTCACCGATCCCGGCATGGCCCCCGAGGGCTGCTCCACCTTCTACGCGCTCGCGCCCGTTCCGCACATGGGCAAGCTGCCGGTGGATTGGGAGACACTGAAGGAAGCCTATGCGGACCGCATCCTGGCCGAAGTGGAGGCGCGGCTGATCCCTGGTTTGAAAGAGCGGATGGTGACGCGCTTCTGCTATACGCCGCAGGATTTTGCAGGCGATCTGAACGCGCATATGGGCTCGGCCTTCAGCCTGGAACCGCTGCTGACCCAGTCGGCCTGGTTCCGGACGCACAATCGAGACGACGTGATCCCCAACCTCTATTTCGTCGGTGCCGGCACGCATCCGGGCGCGGGCATTCCCGGCGTCGTCGGATCGGCCAAGGCGACGGCGAAGCTGATGCTGGAGGATCTTCGGTGAAGCGGCTCGCCGTCTATTGCGGATCGGCCACGCCCACCGATCCGCGCTTCACGGAAAATGCACGCGACGTTGGCCGGTTGCTGGCGGAGCGCGGGATCGGTGTCGTCTACGGCGGCGGGCGGCTCGGGCTGATGGGCGCCGTGGCCGATTCGGCGTTGGCGGCGGGCGGAGAGGTGATCGGTGTGATCCCGCGCGCCTTGGTCGATCTGGAAGTCGCGCATCGCGGCTGTACCGAGCTCCACGTGGTGGAGACGATGCACGAGCGCAAGAAGGCGTTCACCGATCTTTCGGATGGCTTCGTCACCCTGCCGGGCGGCACCGGCACGATGGACGAATTGTGGGAGGCGCTCAGCTGGGCGCAGATCGGCTATCATGCCAAGCCGGTCGGGCTGCTCAATGTCGCCGGCTTCTATGATGGCCTGCTGACATTCGTGGCGACGATGGCGGACGCAGGCTTCCTCCGTCCCCAGCATCGCGACATCCTGATCGCGTCTGACAATTTGGACGATCTGCTCGCGCGCATGGCCTCGCATGTGCCGCTGCGCACGATCACTCAGATGAAGGCGGCGGAGCTCTGAGCACCGACCGCACCGTGCTTGTCGAATTCGCGCGCGCGTCGATGGCGCGTGGCTCAAAATCGTTTGCAATGGCCTCGAAGCTGTTCGATCCCGTCACCCGCGAGCGGGCGTGGCTGCTCTACGCCTGGTGCCGTGCCTGCGACGATATCGCCGACGGCCAGGATCATGGCCACGGTATGACCCGCCTGTCCGATGGGCCGCAACGCATCGACCGCATCCGCGATCTCACCCGGCGCGCGTTGGCTGGAGAAGAAACCGGCGAGCCGGCCTTCGATGCGCTGGGTCTCGTCGCCCGCGAATGCAGCATCCCGCCATCCCTTCCGTTCGATGTGATCGATGGCTTCGCGCTGGATGGCGCGGGCTGGAGTCCGCGCAGCGAAGAGGATCTCTATCGATATTGCTATCACGTGGCCGGCGCCGTCGGGGTGATGATGGCGATCGTGATGGGGGTCGCGCCGGATGACGATGCAACGCTGGATCGCGCCTGCGATCTCGGCCTTGCCTTCCAGCTGGCGAACATCGCGCGCGATCTCAGCGAAGACGATGCGGTCGGGCGCTGTTACCTCCCCGCCGAGTGGCTGGCGGAGATGGACATTCCGCCGGGCGAACATATGCGCCCCGCGCACCGCGCCGGCCTCGTCACGCTCGCTCGCATGCTCACGGATGGCGCCTGCCGCTATGAGGCAAGTGCGCGAATCGGCGCCTTCGCCCTGCCGTTTCGCGCGCGTTGGGCAGTGCTGGCCGCCGCGGGCATATATGGCGGGATCGGGCGGGAGGTCGCCGCGCGTGGGCCGGAGGCATGGGACCATCGCGTATCGACGTCCACATGGGCCAAGCTCGCCGCCGCGTTTGGGGCTTGGAGGGAGGCGCGGGCACCCGCTCCGCATCCTCTTCCGGCTCGACCCACTACGCTCTGGACGCGTCCGCGCGGATCGGGCACGGGCGCCGAATGCGCAACAAACGACTGATTTCCCTTAGTTTTGCTGGATTGTTGCTGGCGGCTCCGGCGTCGGCGCGGACGGATCAGGATGAGCAGGTCTGGCTCAACGCCACCATCATCGGGAATGTCGGCAAGTTCGCCTATTTCGCTGAAGCCCAGCCGCGTTTCGGCGATGGCGTGAGCCGCCTCAGCCAGCTCCTGCTGCGTCCTGCCATCGGCTATCAGGTGTCGAAGGACGTCACCGTCTATGGCGGCTACGCCCATGTCGTATCGCCGGTCGATAACGGTAAGGATCGCAATGAGGAGCGCTTGTTCACGCAGGTGAGTTGGTCACTCGGCAAGCTGGCGGGCGGTACGCTGTCGTCGCGTACGCGGCTGGAGCATCGCCGTCTCTCGAACGGAAGCGACACGGGCTGGCGCGTCCGCGAGATGCTACGCTACACGCGCCCGCTGGGTGATCCAAAAACGGTACGTGCGCTTGCATGGGAAGAGGTGTTCGTCGCGTTCGACGATACGGATTGGGGCCAGCATAGCGGCTTCGATCAGGCTCGAACCTTCGTTGGCCTGGAAGTGCCGCTGCCCGGCCGATCGACGATGGACATCGGCTATATCAACCAGACTGTGAACGATCCCGGCCGGCGCCTTCGCATGAACCATGTCGCGTCCGTCACGCTCTGGATCCGGCCCTGATCTATCGGTGCTGACATGTGCCGGAGCAGACGCCAAGTTCGGCGCGCTCCGGCACATGTTCAGCGACAGGCTCAGGCCGCGATCGCCTCGCGCTCCATCGCTTCCTCCTGCGCCGGGGTCAGGCGGATGAGATAATCGAAGGCCGATAGCGCGGACTTCGAGCCTTCGCCCATCGCGATCACGATCTGCTTGTACGGCACGGTCGTGCAGTCGCCCGCCGCGAAGATGCCGGGGACGGACGTAGCGCCACGCGCATCGATCTCGATCTCGCCACGGTTCGACAGGTCGATCGTGTCCTTCAGCCATTCCGTATTCGGCACGAGGCCAATCTGCACGAAAATGCCTTCCAGCTCGACGCGGCAGACCTCATCCGAATTGCGGTCCCGATAAGACAGCGCGCTGACCTTCTCGCCATCGCCATGCACTTCGGTCGTGAGGGCCGAGGTGATCACGGTCACGTTCGGCAGGCTGTGCAGCTTGCGCTGAAGCACCGCGTCCGCCCGCATCTGGCTGTCGAACTCGATTAGCGTCACGTGCGCGACGATGCCGGCGAGATCGATCGCTGCTTCCACGCCGGAATTGCCGCCGCCGATCACGGCCACGCGCTTGCCCTTGAACAAGGGGCCATCGCAGTGCGGGCAATAGGCCACGCCCTTGTTGCGATATTCCTCTTCACCGGGCACGCCCATCATCCGCCAGCGTGCGCCGGTGGAAAGGATGATGGTCTTGGCCTTCAGGCTTGCGCCATTTTCTAGCACCACCTCATGCAGCCCGCCTTCGTTCGCCGCCGGCACCAGCCGGGCGGCACGCTGAAGGTTCATGATGTCCACCTCATAGTCGCGCACATGGCTTTCCAGCTGGGCGGCGAGCTTCGGCCCCTCGGTGTGGCTGACCGAGATGAAATTCTCGATCCCCATCGTATCCAGCACCTGGCCGCCGAACCGTTCGGCCGCGACGCCGGTGCGGATGCCCTTGCGCGCCGTGTAGATTGCGGCGGCCGCGCCAGCCGGCCCGCCGCCGACGACCAGAACCTCGAACGGCTCCCTGGTGGCGATCTTGTCGGCGGTGCGCTTCACCGCCGCCACGTCGATCTTGGAAACGATCTGCTCCAGCTCCATCCGGCCCTGGCCGAACGTCTCGCCGTTCAGGAAGATGGTGGGCACGGCCATCACCTTGCGCTGCGTAACTTCGTCCTGGAACAGGGCGCCATCGATCGCGGTGTGGGTGATGCGCGGATTGAGTACGCTCATCAGGTTCAGCGCCTGCACGACATCCGGGCAGTTCTGGCACGAGAGCGAGAAATAGGTTTCGAAGTGGAAGTCGCCATCAAGCGCCTTCACCTGTTCGATCACATCCTGCGCGGCCTTGGAAGGATGACCGCCCACCTGCAGCAAAGCGAGGATGAGGCTCGTAAATTCATGCCCCATAGGTAATCCGGCGAAACGCACACCGATATCGGTGCCGACGCGGCGGATCAGGAAGCTCGGGGTGCGCTCATCGCCTTCACGCAGCACGGAGATGGTTTCCGGCGACAGCGAGGCGATATCCTCCAGCAGTCCGGCCATCTCCAGCGATTTGGGCGATTCATCCAGCGATGCGACCAGCTCGATCGGGTGGCGGACGTTCGCGAGATAAGCCTTGAGCTGGCTCTTGGTATTGGCGTCCAACATGGCTGACGGCTCCGGTTACGCTGGAGAGGATAGATGCCGGGGCGGACGCGTGCCCACCCCGGTGATAAAGAGGCTTAGATCTTGCCGACCAGATCGAACGAAGGTGCCAGCGTGGCTTCGCCCTCTTCCCACTTGGCGGGGCAGACTTCGCCCGGGTGGCTCACCCAGTACTGAAGCGCCTTGATCTTGCGCAGCAGTTCGGCAGCGTTGCGGCCCACGCCTTCGGGCGTGATCTCGACCAGCTGGATCGTGCCCTCGGGATCGACCACGAACGTGCCGCGATCGGCCAGGCCGACGCCGGGGCGCAGCACGTCGAAATTGTTCGAAATTACATGGTTCTGGTCGCCCAGCATGTAATAGTTGATCTTGCCGATGGCCGGCGACGTATCGTGCCAGGCCTTGTGGCTGAAGTGGGTGTCGGTGGAGACCGAATAGACCTCTACGCCCATGCTCTGCAGCTGCGGATAGATGTCGGCCAGATCCTCAAGCTCGGTCGGGCAGACGAACGTGAAATCGGCCGGGTAGAAGAAGAAGACCGACCATTTGCCCTTCACGTCGGCATCCGTCACGTCGACGAACTTGCCTTCCTTATAGGCGGTCGCCGTGAACGGCTTGATCTGGGTGCTCATGATTCCCATCGGTATCTCCCTTGCAGTGAGTCGAACTGACAAGATCGATGTAGGAAGAGCGGACTGAAACAACAAATCGAATAATATGTCGATTATGATCGTAACGCTCGATCATGGCGCCGACAGGGCTTGAGCCTGCCGGCGCCCGACACGTTACAGCTTCAGCTTGTTCCTGCCGCGCTGGGTATCGTATTTTTGGGCCAGGATGTGCCGGTTCGCCGCTTCCTGACGGCGATGGATCAAACGCTTGTCAGCAGCGGTCAGGCGTCCGCCATGCCGGGCTTTCAGCTGTCGCTCGAGACGGGCAATGGAGCGCTGTTCCGCCTTGAGCCGCGCCTCTTCCGCGCGGGTCAGCTTGCCCGATCGATGGCCGGCGTCGATCCGACGCTCCTGATTGGCCTGACGGACATTGACCGGCGATTGGGCGATAGCGGTTGTGCCCATCGCAACGAGACCCGCGAGCAAAGCGGTTTTGATTATACGCATGGTCGATCCTCTTGCACGAGCTGCGATACGGCAGCTCCGGTGCGATAACGCGCGAGGAGCGAGAAAGGGTTGCTCCGCTAGCCGCGAGGCGCGCGAACCCCGGCGTGAGCGCGGCGTTTCAGTTCCGCCTTCAGCGCTTCAGGCCGGGGCGCGACGAGAAAGCCGAAGCTGACCGTGCCATGCTTCGCTTCCACCGCATGATGCAGCCGGTGCGCCTGCACGATCCGCTTCATGTAACGCGATCGCGGCACAAAGCGGCCAGGCAGGCGATTGTGGACGATCCAGTCGTGGAAACCGAAATAGATCGCACCGTAGGCGGCGATGCCCGCACCGATCCACGTGAACCCGGGCCACCAGCCCAGTTGCACGCCGCCGAGCAGCAGTACGAACGAAGGCACGGCGAAGATCACCGCATAAAGATCGTTCAACTCCCAGTTGCCGATCCGGGGGCGATGATGACTTGCATGGAGGAACCAGCCCGGCCCGTGCATCACCCAGCGGTGCGCGGCATAGGCGACTCCCTCCATCGCGGCGATGGTAAGCACGAACAAAGCGAGGCCGGAGGTCCAGGACATACCCACCATATAGCCGCTGGTTTGTGCGGTTGCGAGACGCCAGCCTTGCGGCGGCGGGTGCGCATATGCTTTAGGCCGGGGCATTCTTCCGCGGGGACTCATGCCCGCTCGCCCAAAGGGGTATCCGTTCGATGAACATTCACGAATATCAGGCCAAGGAACTGCTCGCAAAATTCGGCGTCGCGATCCCCGCGGGCTACGCCGCGATGAGCGTGGACGAAGCGGTGGACGCCGCCGGCAAGCTACCGGGGCCGCTCTATGTCGTGAAGTCACAAATCCACGCCGGTGGGCGCGGCAAGGGCAAGTTCAAGGAACTGGCCGCCGACGCCAAGGGCGGTGTCCGCCTGTCCAAGACGCTGGACGAAGTGCGCGCCAACGCCACGGACATGCTGGGCAACACGCTGGTGACGATCCAGACGGGCGATGCCGGCAAGCAGGTCAATCGCCTCTACATCACCGATGGCGCTGATATTAAGTCGGAATATTATCTGTCGATGCTTGTCGACCGCGCCAGCGGCCGGGTGGCGATGGTCGTCTCCACCGAAGGCGGCATGGACATCGAAGATGTCGCGCATTCGACGCCCGAGAAGATCCGCACGCTGACCATCGATCCGGCCGAGGGCTTCCAGCCGCATCACGGCCGCGCCGTCGCTTTCGCGCTCAATCTGAAGGGCGATCTCAACAAGCAGGCCGCCAAGGTCGCCGAGCAACTCTACAACGCCTTCATGGCCACCGACATGTCGATGCTGGAGATCAATCCGCTGGTCGAGACGACCGACGGCAAGATCCTGGTGCTGGATGCCAAGGTCAGCTTCGATTCGAACAGCCTCTACCGCCACCCCGACATTCTCGCGCTGCGCGACGAGACCGAGGAGGATCCGGCCGAGGTGGAGGCGTCGAAGTACGACCTCGCCTACATCAAGCTGGACGGTAACATCGGCTGCATGGTCAATGGTGCCGGCCTCGCCATGGCAACGATGGACATCATCAAGCTCAATGGCGCCTTCCCGGCCAACTTCCTCGATGTCGGCGGCGGCGCCAACAAGGAGAAGGTGACGTCTGCGTTCAAGCTGATCCTGTCCGATCCGGCGGTCGAGGGCATCCTCGTCAACATCTTCGGCGGCATCATGCGCTGCGACATCATTGCAGACGGCATCGTCGCGGCGGCGAAAGAAGTGAACCTTTCGGTGCCGCTGGTCGTTCGCCTGGAAGGCACCAACGTGCAACAGGGCAAGGACATTCTCGCCAATTCTGGCCTGCCGATCGTGGCGGCCGACGATCTGGGCGATGCCGCCCGCAAGATCGTGGCGCAGGTGAAGAAGGCCGCATAAGGCAGCGTCTTTACGTATACGTCAGCCGGTTGCTATGGATCCAGTAAAGGCGGTCCGTAGCGGCCGGCAGAAGTGCGACGGAGAGAGCCATGAAGATACTCGTGCCCGTTAAACGGGTGATCGACTATAACGTGAAGCCGCGCGTGAAGATGGACGGCAGCGGCGTCGATCTCGCCAACGTCAAGATGTCGATGAACCCGTTCGACGAGATTGCGGTCGAGGAAGCGATCCGCCTGAAGGAAAAGGGCACCGCGACCGAGATCGTGGCCGTTTCTGTCGGCCCGCAGAAGGCGCAGGAGACACTCCGTACCGCATTGGCGATGGGCGCGGATCGCGCGATTCTAGTGATGACCGACGATGAGGTCGAGCCGCTCGCCGTCGCCAAGATCCTGAAGGGCATCGTCGCCGAGGAGCAGCCCGGCCTCGTCATTCTCGGCAAGCAGGCGATCGACGACGATTCGAACCAGACGGGCCAGATGCTGGCGGCGTTGCTCGGCTGGGGCCAGGGCACGTTCGCGAGCAAGGTCGAGGTGTCGGGCGAGAGCGTTGCGGTGACGCGCGAAGTGGATGGCGGGCTGGAGACGGTCAGCCTCAAGGTGCCCGCGATTGTCACCACCGATCTGCGCCTGAACGAGCCGCGCTATGCTTCTCTGCCGAACATCATGAAGGCGAAATCCAAGCCGATGGCCCAGAAGACGCCCGCCGATTACGGCGTCGAAACGGCACCCCGCCTGAAGACGCTGAAGGTGGTCGAGCCTGCGAAGCGTTCGGCCGGGGTGAAGGTCGCCGACGTCGATGAACTGGTGGCGAAGCTCAAGGCATTGGGAGTTGCGGCATGAGCATTCTCGTCTGGGCCGAGCATGAAGGCGGTACGGTCAAGGACGCGACCCTGTCTGCCATAACCGCCGCCGCGCAGCTGGGCGAAGTTCATCTGCTGGTGGCCGGCGCGGGTGTGGGCAGCGTTGCGGAAGCGGCTGCGAAGATTGCCGGCGTCGGCAAGGTCGTCACGCTGGACGGTGCCGCGTTCGAACATGCGCTTCCCGAGAATGTGGCCCCGGCGGTCGTCGCGTTGATGGACGGCTACGATGCCTTCGTCGCGCCGGCCACGTCGAACGGCAAGAATATCGCGCCGCGCGTCGCCGCTCTACTGGATGTCATGCAGATCAGCGACATATTGTCGGTGGAAGGCGCAGACACGTTCACGCGGCCGATCTATGCCGGCAATGCGATCGCGACCGTTCAGTCATCGGACGCCAAGAAGGTCATCACCGTGCGCGGCACCGCGTTCGAGAAGGCTGCGCGCGAGGGTGGATCGGGCACGGTCGAAGCAGCATCCGGCAGCGACGCCGGTCTATCCAGCTTCGTCGGTGCCGAGATCGCCCAGTCGGAGCGCCCGGAACTGACCTCCGCCAAGATCATCGTCTCGGGCGGGCGGGCACTGGCCTCGGCCGAGCAGTTCCACGAACTGATCGATCCGCTTGCGGACAAGCTGGGTGCGGGCGTCGGCGCCAGCCGCGCGGCGGTGGACGCGGGCTATGCGCCCAACGATTATCAGGTTGGCCAGACTGGTAAGATCGTGGCGCCGGAAGTGTATGTCGCGGTCGGGATATCCGGCGCGATCCAGCATCTCGCCGGCATGAAGGACAGCAAGACCATCATCGCCATCAACAAGGACGAGGATGCGCCGATCTTTCAGGTCGCGGACATCGGTCTCGTCGGTGATCTGTTCAAGATCGTCCCGGAACTCACGGGCAAGCTCTGAGGCGCGAGGCGGGAAGTCCGCCGTTGATTGTCAGGAAATAGGGGGCGGTGCGACACGATCGTGCCGCCCTTTCCTTGTGAAGCGTCACTCGACGCGGACGGCCATCACACGATAGGGCGCGCGCCTATGCTGGAAAAATATCTACACCTGGTTCAGGTCACGGCGCTGCGCTGGATGGGGCATTATCACGATGCGGCGATCTGGCTGGAGCGGCATGGCCCGGCGAGCGACAAGGTCCTGCATCTGAATGCTGGGCTGATCATCTGGGTGGCGACGGTGATGGTGCGCGGCCGCACATGGGGCGATCGGCGCAATCTCTGGCCGCTCGTGCTGCTGGAGGGCATCAACGAATTTGCCGACTATCTCTTCCCGACCAAGTGGACGCTCTCCGGCACGATCCTGGACATCATCTGGACTTTGTTCTGGCCGGTCGTGCTGGTCTTGCTGATGGGGAGCAGCAGCGGCGGCAGGAGCAAGCGCCGATGATCCGTCAGCGGCTGCGCATCACCGGCAAGGTTCAGGGCGTCTTCTACCGGGCCTGGTTTGCCGAGCAGGCGACGGCGCTGGGCATCGACGGTTGGGTCCGCAATCGCGCCGATGGCAGCGTGGAGGCGGTGGTACAAGGAGCGCCCGAAATGGTCGCGGAGATCATCGCAAAGGCGCGGGAGGGATCGCCGGCAGCGCGTGTGGCCGATGTCGGGGTCAGCGACGAGCCTTTGTCGGCTGAGGCGCTGGCCGGCTTCAAGAAGCGCCCGACGGCCTGACGCACCGCGCTGCCACACGCGTCATCCCAGCGAACGCTGGGATCCATGACTGTCGATAATCGGGCGCTGCGTCACATGGACAGAGACATGGATGCCAGCCTTCGCTGGCATGACGTGAAACGCACACGCCCAACATCTACTGGTGATCAAGGACCGGCGATGAATCTCAACGCCAAGTCCCGAACCTTACTTCGGCGCGATCACCATCAGCATCTGGCGGCCTTCGGTGCGTGGAAACTGCTCGACCTTCGCTATCTCGGCCGTATCCACCTGCACGCGCTGGAGCACCTGCATGCCCAGCTGAAGATGCGCCATCTCGCGGCCACGGAAGCGAAGCGTGCACTTCACCTTGTCGCCTTCCTCGATGAACTCAAAGATCTTCTTCATCTTCGTGTCATAATCGTGGTCGTCGATGTTCGGACGCATCTTGATCTCCTTGATCTCCTGCGTCCGTTGCGATTTTCGGGCGAGATTCGCCTTCTTCTGGGTCTCGTACTTGAACTTGCCGACATCCAGGAACTTGGCGACGGGCGGATCGGCGTTGGGCGACACTTCAACGAGATCTAGGCCGATCTCGTTCGCCTGCGCCATCGCTTCGCGCGTGTACATCACGCCCAGATTCTCGCCATTCTCGTCGATCACCCGAACCTTCTGGCTCGAGATGAACTCGTTGTAGCGGGGGCCGTTCATCGGCATCGGCTGCTGGCCGAGCGGACGACGCATCATGGGCGGTGGTATAACGCTTTCTCCTGTCGCGGCCCAATGCCGCTGCGCGGGCATATAGCGAAGGACCGGGCTTTTTTAAAGGCGCACCGTGTCATCCATCGCGATGCCCCACCCGTGCCGCCGGCAGGCCCGTTTCGGCGTCCGATGATCGGCGCGTGGCCGCTTGCCGCTCACGCGGCGGCGTGTGCCAGATCCGGCGGCGTCGCCTCCGCAGTCAGCAGCGCGATCGCTTCATCAAGGCTCACGATCTGCTGCCCCTGATCACCCAGCCGGCGGATGGCGACGGTGCCCTCCTCCGCCTCACGCCGTCCGACCACCAGCAAAGCCGGCACCCGCGCGAGGCTATGTTCGCGCACCTTGTAGTTGATTTTTTCGTTGCGCAAATCGCCCTCCACGCGCAGCCCGGCCGCGCGCAGCCTGGCGATCGCCGCATGCGCATAATCATCGGCGTCCGAGACGATCGTCGCCACCACCGCCTGCACCGGCGAGAGCCACATCGGCATCCGCCCGGCATGATGCTCGATCAGGATACCCAGGAACCGCTCGAACGTGCCGAGAATAGCGCGGTGAAGCATGATCGGCCGGTGCCGCGCACCATCCTCACCGATGAAGCTCGCGTCCAGCCGCTCGGGCAGCACCGTATCGGTCTGAAGCGTGCCGCACTGCCACGTCCGGCCGATCGCATCGGTCAGGTGGAATTCCAGCTTGGGTGCGTAGAAAGCGCCTTCGCCGGGAAGTTCCTCCCAGCCGAAGTCTTCCGTCGCCCGTCCCGTGGCCATGACCGCATCGCGCAGCGACTGCTCCGCCCAATCCCACATCTCTTCCGAGCCGAAGCGCTTGTCCGGCCGCAGCGCCAGCTTGATCTGATAGCTCTCGAAGCCGAGATCCTTGTAGACCACGTCGAGCAGGTCGCAGAAAGCCACGACCTCCGCCACCAGCTGATCCGGCGTCACGAAGATGTGGGCGTCGTCCTGCGTGAACTGGCGGACGCGCATCAATCCGTGCAGCGCGCCGTGCGCCTCGTTGCGGTGGCAGCAGCCGAACTCGGCCATGCGGATCGGCAGGTCGCGATAGCTCTTGATGCCCTGCTTGAAGATCAGGATGTGCGCGGGGCAGTTCATCGGCTTCAGCGCCATCAGGTCGCCCTCGCCCGAAAGCACCGCGCCTTCGTCCTCGGTGTTCGGCACCTCGTCCGGCACAACGAACATGTTCTCGCGATATTTGCCCCAGTGGCCGCTTTGCTCCCACTGGCGCGCGTCCATCAGTTGCGGCGTCTTCACCTCGCGATAGTCGGCCGCATCCAGGCGGCGGCGCATATAGGCCTCCAGCGCGCGCCACATCACATAGCCCTTGGGGTGCCAGAAGACGCTCCCTTGCGCCTCGGACTGGAGGTGGAACAGGTCCATCTCTTGCCCGATGCGGCGATGGTCGCGCTTGGCGGCTTCCTCCAGCCGCGTCAGGTGCGCGTCGAGCTGCTTCTTGTTGAGCCAGCCCGTCCCGTAGATCCGGCTGAGCATCGCGTTCTTCTGATCGCCGCGCCAGTAGGCACCGGAAACGCGCGTCAGCTTGAAGGCGTTGGGATCGAGCTTGCCGGTTGAGGCCATGTGCGGCCCGCGGCACATGTCGAGGAACTCGCCGGCGCGATAGACGGTGATCTCGTCGCCGTCGGGAAGCTCGGCCGCCCATTCGGCCTTGAACGTCTCGCCCTGCCGCTGCCAGAGCGCGATCAGATCGTCCCTGTCCCACACTTCGCGGATCAGCTTCTCATCCTTGGCGATGATGCGCCGCATCTCCGCCTCGATCGCAGGCAGATCCTCTTCGGTGAAGGCGCGGTCCTTGGGCGCGAAATCATAATAGAAGCCGTCGTCCGTGGATGGGCCGAACGTGATCTGCGTGCCGGGAAACAGGTGCTGCACGGCTTCGGCCAGCACATGCGCATAATCATGGCGCGCCAGCTCCAGCGCGTCCGCTTCATCGCGGACCGTCACCAGCGCGAGGCTCGCATCCGCCTCCAGCGGCCGCATGATATCGCGCAGTTCGCCGTCCACCCGCGCCGCGATCGCCGCCTTGGCGAGTCCCGGCCCGATCGAGGCCGCGATGTCCGCCGGCGTGGTGCCGGCCGCAACTTCGCGGACGGAGCCATCGGGCAGGCTGATCTTCAGCATCGCGGACATGGTTTCACTCAGGCTGTGGGAGAAGAGGATCGCTTAAGCGCCCGCCCGCAATATAGGCAAGCGCACCGCATCCTCAAAGATCGGCAGCGAGGGTCAGGGCGGCGCCCGATCCGGGGCGGGATCGGCCCGCCACACGGAACCGCCCTTCGATGGCGAGCGTCAGCGCATGATCCCGTATCGGCAGGCGGACCGAGGCGCGCGGGCCGACGTCTACACGTTCCGCCCCCGGTTGCGCCGCCGCCCATGTTCCGGCACCTACTCCCGCCCGGATCCGCCCGATCGGCAAAGCTCGCGAAAAGATCGCGGCGCTGCATGCCGACCATGCCGGCCTGGGCATAGCCGTCCAGCTGGAGCTTACCCGGCAGCTCCCGATAAAAGCCGCCTGCTGTATAAGCGGACCATGCGGAGCGCCCCGCAGCATCCACACGCTGACGCCGTTCCACGGAAACGCGTAGCGGCACGGCGGGGAGGGGACGCCAGTCCAGCCCCAATGCCGCCTCGGCACCATTGCCATTGAGCGGCGCATAGATCCGTCCGGCAGCCGCGAACCGGCCTGCCTCGTCTATAGGAACCGCGATTCGCGCCGCCGCCTGGCTGCCGCCAAGCGCGCTTCCCGACGCTAGCGCCCGCCCGCTGCCGGGGCGGAGGAACAGATAGGCCTGTGCCTCGATCCGGGTGCGGGCAGGCATGGATGGGAAGAGCGAAGAAGGCGTAGGCGGCGCTCCCTCTTCACGTTCATCTGTCACCCCAGACCTGATCCGGGGTCCAGCTATATGCGAGCGCTCCGTCTCGGCTGGCACGCCCGGATCGACCGTGGATCCCGGATCAAGTCCGGGATGACGGACGGGCGAGGGGCCGGGCTGACGGGCGGGTGAAGGATCCTCGAATCTCGCCCGCACTCGGCTCGTTGAGGGATCAGACGCGGGCTCATGCCGCGGCGTCATCATCCGGTGAGCTACCGGCACCGCGTCCAGCCTCGCGCTCGCCTCGGCGATGCGGGCAGGCAGTTCCCCAGCCGGCCAAAGCACCACCGTCGGTAGCACGACCCAGCCGCCCAGCACCGTCACCAGGAACCGCGCCTGCCGGCCCTTCAGTCGCATGGCACGCTTTCGGGAAAGCGATGCTGCGTCTTGTCCCACGCCGGAACCTGGCCAGGCACATAGCGGGTCGGCGCTCTCCAAGCGGCGCGCATCTCGATGATGTTGCCGATGAACACACGCGGCACGGACAGGAGTGCCTGGCGCACGCCATAGATGCGCTCCACCAGCAGCGCCCGCATCCCCAATCGCCAGACCAGGAGCCCGGTCGTGGCGGTCGTCAACCACGGCATCGCCTCCGGCCAATCGATCGGGATCCCTGCCAGCCAGCACAGCAGGATCGGCAGCGGGGCGGCATAAGCGGCGGCGAGCACGACGGCGGCGATCAGCGCGCGCCGGTCCCGCAATCGCATCCAGCGCTCGGCCAGCCCACCGCGCCAGCGCAACCGATCCCAGCCCGCAAAAGCGATGCCCGTGATCCAGCGCGTTTTCTGGCGGATCGCGGTGTCCATCGTTTTCGGGAAATGCGCGCGCACCGCCACCGGCATTCGCCCCGCGCCGGCCGGCACCACCACGAATGCGCCGCGCCCGCCAAGTTCCCGCAGGCGCAGCCCCAGCTCGTAATCCTCGGTGAGGCAATCCTCGGCAAAGGGCAGTCCGCCCGTCGAAGCCGCGATCTTGTCCATCATGTCGCGTGCGATCGCGCAGCCGACGCCGGCCGACGGAACGCTCGCGCCCAGCGCCTCCCGCAGGACGAGGCTTTTGCCGTGGGCTTCGGCGAATTCGTCGCCGTAAGTAGAAGAGATGGTCCGCGCCCAGCGGCTTTCGGTCGCCAGCAACGGCAGCACCGGGATCTGGACGAGATCGAAGCGTTCGATCATCCGATCGTACAGTGCCGGCTCGTCGGGGTGGATGACGTCTTCGGCATCATGAAGCACGATCGCCTTGAAGCGGCGGCATCCCGTATCTCGTCCGCGCACATCGCCTGCCACACGCGATTGAGGCATTCGGCCTTGGTGGCCGGGCCGGGCCGGGTGCCGCAGACGAGCCGTACGCGATCGTCCGCCATTGTGCGGACGGCACCGGCGGTGGCCGGATCGTTCGGGTAGGTGCCTATATAGAGGATTGTGTCGGTGTGGCGGATCGTGTCCAGCGCCCGGCGCAGCATCGGCCCGATCACCGCCGATTCGCGCCAGGCGGCCACATAGATGGCGACGGCGCCCGGCCGCGTTGGCGGCGGCAGCGTCTCCATAGTCGCTCTGCGGAAACGGCTATAGACCGTCGCGCGCCGCCACAGCCCACGCCCGATCCACAACATATCGACGATCAGATCGTCGATCCCGCCGATGACGAGGCCTACGCTGGCGAAAGCGCAAGCTCCCGCCCGAGGCCGGCCAGCAGCCAGCCGATCAGATCCACGCTTCCACCAAAGTGCGATTCCCCCCAACGCCTTGTTTAAGGCGCGGAAAAAGGGACGCAATACCGAAACGATTGCGGCTGGAGAGGGCGCGCGCTACGCCGATTGCGATGGCCGGCAGCACTCCCTACGCATCCGCTGCACGCGAGGATCGGCCCGCTTAGCATCGCCCACTGGATCAACGATGCGCTGATCGCACTGTTCTTCCTGCTGGTCGGCTTGGAGGTGAAGCGGGAGGCACTGGAAGGCGCGCTCAGCACCGGCGGCGCGCGCATCTTGCCCTTTGTCGCTGCCGGGGCGGGCATGATCGTGCCGGCGATCGTCTATCTGCTGTTCGCCGGGATCGGATCGCCACTCGCGCGCGGCTGGGCGATCCCGGCCGCGACCGACATCGCCTTCGCCCAGGCCATATTGCTGCTCGCAGGGCGACGCGTCCCGGCCTCGCTGCGGCTGTTTCTTACGACCGTGGCCGTGGTCGACGATATCGGCGCGGTGCTGATCATCGCGCTTGGCTATACGGCGCATGTCGATGTCCGGATGCTTGGCGCCGCCGCTGCGATCCTAGCGGTGATGGTAGTGCTTAATCGCCGGGGCGTCGATCGGCTCTGGCCGTATCTGCTGCTGGCCGCACTTCTCTGGGTCGCCGTCTACCGTTCCGGCGTCCATGCGACGGTCGCAGGCATCCTAGCCGCGCTGGTGATCCCTTTGCGCGGCGGAGGGGGAAGCACTCCGCTCGCCCATCTGGAGCATAAGTTGCACCCCTGGGTGGCGTTCGCGGTCGTGCCCTTGTTCGGTTTCGCCAATGCCGGACTGTCCATGCGGGGCCTCAGACTATCGGCACTGGCGGCACCCCTGCCGCTGGCGATCGCGATGGGCCTGTTTCTCGGTAAGCAGGCTGGCATCGGCATCGGTACGTTCGCCTGCCTGCGCCTGCGCCTCGCACCCCGGCCGGCTGGCGCTAGTGGCCTGCAGATTTACGGCGTGGCCTTGCTCGCCGGGATTGGCTTTACGATGAGCCTGTTCGTCGGCGGGCTCGCTTTTGGCGAGGGCGCGATGCTGGAGGAGGTGAAGCTCGGCGTGCTGGCCGGTTCGCTGCTGTCGGCGCTGTGCGGCTTCCTCCTGCTCCGGTTCGCGCCGTCGCGTCATCCGGCACCCTTGCCAGCCGGGTGAGCCTTGGCCATAGGCGCGGGTGGGAGTCGGGCGGACGGTGCCGTCGCCAACCTGGTCAGATCCGGAAGGAAGCAGCCACAACGATTTCGTATCGGGTCGTTCCGGCTCCCACCTCGTTCACAATCGGTGCTGGCGACTGAGGGCTTCCGCCCGATGCCAACAAGCGCCCGTGACGCCGGCCTCATCACCGCCTACATTCCCGCCCGTGTCCGAATCCGCCCCCGTCTATCGCGTCCTCGCCCGCAAATATCGCCCGCAGCGCTTTACCGAGCTAATCGGTCAGGATGCGATGGTGCAGACGCTGGGCAATGCCATTCGGCGTGATCGCCTGGCCCATGCCTTCCTGCTCACTGGCGTACGCGGCGTCGGCAAGACCTCCACGGCACGGCTAATCGCCAAGGCGCTGAACTGCATCGGCCCCGATGGCAGCGGCGGCCCGACGATTGATCCCTGCGGGGTGTGCGAGCCGTGCGTGGCCATTGCCGAGGGCCGCCATATCGACGTGGTGGAGATGGACGCTGCCAGCCACACCGGCGTGGATGACGTGCGTGAGATTATCGAGGCGGTGCGCTATTCGGCGGTCTCGGCCCGCTACAAGGTCTACATCGTCGACGAAGTCCACATGCTCTCCAAGAACGCGTTCAATGCGCTTCTGAAGACACTGGAGGAGCCGCCGGCGCATGTGAAATTCCTGTTCGCCACGACGGAGGTGAACAAGGTGCCGGTAACGGTGCTGTCCCGCTGCCAGCGTTTCGATCTGCGCCGCATTCCCGCCGACTCGCTCGCCGCGCATTTCGCGTATGTCGTGCAGGAAGAGGGCGTGATGGTGGAGGAGGAGGCGCTGGCGCTGATCGCGCGCGCGGCGGAGGGATCGGCGCGTGACGGCCTCTCGATTCTGGATCAGGCGATCGCGCACGGCGCGGCCGAGGGCGGCGTCACCGCCGATCAGGTACGCGACATGCTCGGCCTGTCCGATCGCGGCGCGATCCGGCGGCTGTTCGGGCAGGTTCTGGCCGGCGATGTCCCGGCTGTCTTGAGTTCGGTCGCCCATCAGCATGCGTTGGGGGTGGAGCCCGCCGCGATGCTCAAGGGGCTGCTGGAAACCGTCCACGGCGTCACCCGAGCCAAGGTTGGCGGCGCCGACGATCCCGCGCTGTCCGCCGAAGAGCGGGAGGCGTTCGGCGATTGGGCAAGCCGGATGGGCTTCGCGACGCTCCACCGCCTGTGGCAATTGCTACTCAAGGGCCACGCCGAGGTGCAGACGGCGGTGCTGCCCCGCGAAGCCGCCGAAATGGCGCTGCTGCGGGTGGTCCATGCGAGCCAATTGCCCGATCCCCAGGATCTCGCCCGCCGCATTCGCGCGGGGGAGCTGGGCGCGCCGGACATGACGCCGCCTGTCCCAGCGACGGCCGCGGAAGAGGAACGGCCGATGCTCGTGGCGGAACCCGTGCTTCCGCGCCTGCCGCAGACTCCGCAGGCCTTGTACGATCACCTGATCGAGAAGAAGGCGCATCGCCTTGCCAGCTGCTTCGAGGGTGCGCGCCTGATTCGCTTCGAGCCGCCGGAAATGGTTATCGCTACCGGGCAGGGCATCGGCCCCGGCTTCGGCAAGGAACTTCAGGACTGCCTCAATCCGCGCCTGGGCGATCTCGGCGAGCGCTGGACGATCTCGGTGCAGGATGGCATCGGGCGTCCGAGCCTGCTGGATGAGGCGAAGGCGCAGGAGGCGGCCGCCCGCGACGCGATCCTAGCGACGCCGATCGTCGCGGCCGCCTTCGCCGCCTTTCCCGATGCCGAATTGATAGAAGATCCCAGGAGTATGTCGCGATGAAGGACTTGAACGAATTGATGGCCGCCGCTCAGGAGGCGGCCGCCTCCATCCAGGCACAGATGGCCGATGCGCAGGCCGGTCTCGACAAGGTGGAAGTAGAGGGTGCGGCAGGCGGCGGGCTGGTGAAGATCCGCGCCACCGCCAAGGGCCGTATCCTCGGCGTTGCGATCGATGATTCGCTGATGCAGCTGTCCGAAAAGCAGATGCTGGAAGATCTGCTCGCCGCCGCGCTGAACGATGCCCGCGGCAAGGCGGACGCCGCCGGCAATGCCGAGATGAGCAAGATGACTGCGGGGCTTCCGCTGCCGCCGGGCTTCAAGCTGCCATTCTAAGCGAGAGCCTCCGGGGCGGCGCCTGAAGCCGCCTCGCTGGACGACATCACGGACGCAGGTTACGCCTTGTTCAGCGTTGCGGGGGCATACGGACAGAACATGCGCGTCGCCTATCTCGTCAATCGCTATCCGGCCGTGAGCCACAGCTTCATCCGCCGCGAAATTGCGGGCGTGGAAGCGACCGGCGTTCCCGTCTCGCGCTTCTCGATCCGTCCACCCGATGCCTCGCTGCCCGATGCGGCCGACCGGGCGGAGCTGGATCGCACCGTAGTCATTCTCGCCCAGCCCAAGCTAGCGCTACTGATGGCCGCGATAGCCACCGCGTTGGGGAATCCCAGCCGCTTTCTGCGCGCGCTGGTGGCGGCGGTGAAGATGGCGCAAGGTCGCCCGAAGGTGGCGCTGCGCCACATTGTCTATCTGGTCGAGGCCTGTTGGCTTGCGCGGCGGATCGACGGGTTCGATCGCCTCCACGCCCATTTCGGCACCAATCCCGCCGCTGTCGCCCGGCTGGTCCACCTCCTCTCAGGCATCTCGTACAGCTTCACCGTCCACGGGCCGGAGGAGTTCGATGCGCCCGCCGCCCTCGATCTGGCCGCCAAGATCGCGGACGCCGCGCAGGCGGTGGCGATCAGCGATTTCGGCCGAAGCCAGCTCATGCGCTGGACGGCGCCCGAAACGTGGGGAAAGCTGCATGTCGTCCGCTGCGGCATCGATGAGACTTTTGCCGACGCACCGCCGGCGCCGCTCGTGATGGGGGCCGAACTGGTCTGCGTGGCGCGGCTGAGTGCGCAGAAGGGCTTGCCGCTGCTGATCGAGGCGGTCGATGCTCTGCGCCGCCGCAACGTCTCCCTGCACCTCGCCTTCGTTGGCGATGGCGAGATGCGCGCGGAGCTTGAACGGATGATCGCGGCGCGCGGGCTGGGGCTGATGATCACGATCACCGGTTATCTCGATTCGGCCGGGGTTCGCTCCCGCCTGCTCGCGGCCCGCGCAATGGTGCTGCCGAGCTTCGCGGAGGGGCTGCCGGTCGTCATCATGGAGGCGCTGGCGCTGCGCGTGCCGGTGATCACGACCGCCATCGCCGGCGTGCCCGAGCTTGTCGATTCCGCCTGTGGCTGGGTCGTCCCGGCCGGATCGGTTGAGGCGCTCGCCGATGCGATGATCGCCGCGCTCGCTGCCGATCCCGCCGAATTGCGCAAAATGGGGGAGGCCGGCCGGGCGCGGGTGCTGGCCCGCCACGATGCCCGCGCAAATGGCGCGGCCATGGCGAAGCTGTTCGCGGCATGATGCTCGTGACGATCCTTGCCGTGCTCGCCTGCGTGCCGCTTTTGCTCGCGAACATCGTATTCGTTACGGAGGTTCTGTTGGGTCTGCGGGCGAGCCGGCCCGGCGGGCTTGCGCGTCCCGCCGGATCGATCGCGTTGATCGTGCCTGCGCATAACGAACAGGGTATCATCCGGGCATCCGTCGCCCGGATGATCGCCGGGGCACCGGCCGGAACACGCATCGTGGTGGTGGCGCACAACTGTACGGACGCGACGGCCGAGGAAGCACGCGCGGGCGGCGCCGAAGTCCATGTGCTCGATGAACCCGATCGGCGCGGCAAGGGATATGCACTGGCTGGAGGGCGGGCGTTTTTGGCGGCGGCCCCGCCCGTCACCGCGATCGTCGTCGATGCGGATTGCACGCCTGCCGTCGGCGCCATCGTGCGGCTTGCCGATACCGCCGAGCGGACCGGCCGGGCGGTGCAGGCCAGCTACCTCTTCTCGCCCCGCCGTGGCGCGGGGCCGATCGTGCAGATCTCCAACTTCGCGATGCTGGTGAAGAATCTCGTCCGTCAGCGGGGGGGACGGCGGATCGGGGCGGCGGCGCTGCTCACCGGATCGGGCATGGCGTTCCCCTGGCCGCTGTTCGCCACGCTGGACCTTGCCACCGGTAATCTGGTGGAGGATCTGGCGCTGGGAATCGATCTCATCCGCCGCGATTCGCCGCCCGTCTTCGAAGGGCGGGCGACGATCTGGTCCGATCCCAGCAGCGTTGCCGGCACCGGCACGCAGCGCGCCCGCTGGGAGGGCGGCTTTCTGGACACCGCGCGCGGCCTCGGCCTACCTCTCCTATCAAGAGGGATCGCTCGGCTGAACTGGCAGATGATCTGGATGGGCCTGCACCTCTTCACGCCGCCGCTCACGTTACTGCTGTCGCTCAACATGGCCGGCCTCGCGCTGTGGCTGCTGCTGTGGATGGTCGGCGCGGTTCCGGGTGTTGCTACTGCCGTGGCCCTGCTGATCGCGGTCGGCGTCGTGATTGCGATTCTGTTGGCGTGGGCATTTGCCGGTCGGGCAATGCTGACGGCCGGCGCTTTGGTGCGGCTGCCGCTCTATCTGGCCTGGAAGCTGGCGCTTTACGCCCGGATTGTGCGCGGGCAGGAAGCCCCGGCCTGGACCCGCACCGAACGCGTCGAATGATAGGCTCGGCGTGAGCCTGCAAGAAGCAAGCCGAATTGCCCCATATGGATCGAACAGGTAGGGACGGCCCATGAACGAGATGACCATGGCGGCGCCTGCGCATTCCGTGCCCGATCAGCCGGCGGGATTGGCGATCGTCTCGATCGCCAAGGCCTATGACAAGCGGCAGGTGCTGCATGACGTGAGCCTGGAGGTCGCGCGGGGCGAGGTGGTCGGCCTGCTCGGCCCGAACGGCGCCGGCAAGACGACCTGCTTTTATTCGGTCATGGGCCTCGTGAAGCCGGATGCCGGCCGCATCCTGCTCGACGGGAATGATGTCACTGGGCTGCCCATGTATCGGCGCGCAATTCTGGGGCTTGGCTATCTGCCGCAGGAAACCTCGATCTTTCGGGGGCTTTCGGTCGCGCAGAACATCATGGCCGTGCTGGAAGTGTCCGAGCCGGACAAGGCGGCGCGCTCTGCCCGGCTGGAGGCGCTGCTGGGCGAATTTCACCTTGAACGCCTGCGCGATGCGCCCGCGACTGCACTGTCGGGTGGCGAGCGTCGCCGTTGCGAGATTGCACGCAGCCTTGCCGCCGACCCATCGATCATGTTGCTGGACGAGCCGTTCGCCGGCATCGATCCCATCTCGATCGCCGACATTCGCGATCTGGTGAAGGATCTGAAGCGCCGGGACATCGGCGTGCTCATCACGGATCACAATGTCCGCGAGACGCTCGACATCGTAGATCGCGCCTGCATCATCTATGATGGCCGCGTCCTCTTCCAGGGCAGCCCGGCCGATCTTGTCGCCAACGAAGATGTGCGTCGCCTGTATCTGGGCGAGAGCTTCGAGCTTTAGCGTGGCGCCTCCGCCCGTCCCCTCCCGTTTGGTTCGCGTGGAGGTTCGAGCGCAGTCGAAAGCCGTTTTGACGGACGTGCTCCTCGCGTCGGGCAAGGGCGGAAAGTCGGGCTGATGAGCCTCGCCCCGCGCCTCGATCTGCGGCAATCTCAGTCGCTGGTGATGACGCCGCAGCTGCAGCAGGCGATCAAGCTGCTGGCGCTTTCCAATCTCGAGATCGAAGCGTTCCTCGCCGAAGAGATCGAGAAAAATCCGCTGCTTACGGCAGGTGCCGAGGAGGGCGAAGCACCATCGGTAGACAGCGAGGCGTCTTCGGCCTCCGACCTGTCCGACGAGCCGCAGACTGCGGATCACCTGATCCAGGCCGGCGATGCCGCTGCCGATGCACCGCTCGATGTCGATTATGCCGAGGAGACGTTTCACCACGATAGCGCGCTGGATTCCGGCGCGCAAAGCGGCGCCCTGCCGGCGGACGGGTTCGATTTCGATAACGTTGCCGCCGGCACCGTCTCGCTGCACGATCATCTCGTGCGGCAGGCGGGGGAGCGTCTAGATGGATCCGATCTCGCTATCGCGCATCGCATCATCGATGCGATCGATGATGCCGGCTATCTGACCGAAGCACTGGAGGATCTCGCCCGGCAGCTCGGTGTCGAGGAACGGCAAGCGGACGCTAATCTCGCGGTCGTCCAGAGCTTCGATCCCTCCGGTGTCGGTGCGCGTAACCTGTCCGAATGCCTCGCGATCCAGGCGCGGGAGGCCGATCGCTACGACCCCTGCATGGCGGCGCTTCTGGACCATCTGGACCTGCTGGCGCGCGGAGCTTTGCCTCAGTTGCGCCGGATCTGCGGCGTCGACGAGGAAGACCTTGCCGACATGATCCGCGAGCTGCGCAATTACGATCCCAAGCCCGGCCTCAAGTTCGGCGGCGAGCCCGCAAGCCCGGTTCAGCCGGACATCTTCGTCGCGCGGTCCCGGACCGGCTGGCAGATCGAGCTGAACAGCGCGACTCTGCCGCGCGTCCTCGTCGATCGCCGCTATTATGCGCAGCTGTCCGCCGGGCCCGCGAACCGGCAATCCAAGGCGTGGGTTGCCGATTGCCTCGCCAGCGCCAACTGGCTGGTGAAGGCGCTGGATCAGCGCGCGCGCACAATCATCAAGGTCTCGACCGAGATCGTGAAGCAGCAGGAAGGTTTCTTCGTTCAGGGCGTCAGCCACCTTCGCCCGCTGACGTTGAAGACGGTGGCGGACGCGATCGGGATGCACGAATCCACCGTCAGCCGGGTTACGTCGAACAAATATCTGTCATGCGAACGCGGATTCTACGAACTCAAATATTTCTTCACGAGCGGCGTAGCCGGCGCGGACGGCGGCGATGCCGTGTCCGCCGAAGCGGTGAAGAACCAGATCGCCAAGCTGATTGCCGATGAAGGCGACGATATCCTGTCGGACGACAAATTGGTCGAATTGCTTAACGCCAAGGGCTTTGGCCTCGCCCGCCGAACCGTGGCCAAATATCGCGAGGCGATCGGCCTTGGCTCGTCCGTCCAGCGCCGCCGTGCCCGCACGCTGTCCCGCTAATCTTTGGCATTGCCGGGGGGTTACGAGCCGCGCAGATCTCGCTCCGCATCGATCATGTAATCGCGAGTAATCGGCAGGGCCGAACGATCGCGCACATATTGCAGCTGATAATTGATCATCTGGCCGTTGAAGAAGCCGGTCATCGATCCCGCGAGATAGAATTCCCACATGCGGTAGAAGCGCGGATCGTACATCGCCTCGATCTCGGCCTTGTTGGCCTGCGTCCGCCGCAGCCAATGCTCAAGCGTGTACCCATAATGGTGGCGCAGCGTCTCGACGTCGGTGGTGATGAGACGAACCTGCTCGGTCGCCTCCGCGATTTCGGACAAAGTGGGGATATAGCCACCGGGGAAGATGTATTTCACCGTCCACGGATCGGTCGGGCGGCGGGTGCCTAGCCGGCCGATCGTGTGGAGCAGCATCACGCCATCGTCGGCCAGCAGCGCGCGGCACTTGGCGAAGAAGGCGCGGAAGTGGCCCGGCCCGACATGCTCGAACATGCCGACCGACACGATCCGATCGAACTTGCCCGTTACCGCCCGATAATCGATCAGTTCGAACTTCACTTTGTCGGCAACGCCCGCTTCCTCGGCACGGCGGCGGGCGACGATCAGTTGCTCTTCCGAAAGCGTGATGCCCAGCACATCGGCACCGGTCTTCTGGTGCAGATACAGCGCCAGTCCGCCCCAGCCACAGCCGATCTCCAGAATGCGCAGGCCTGGCTTCAGCAGCAGCTTGGCGGCGATGTGGGCCTTCTTGTCCAGCTGGGCCTGTTCCAGGCTGTTGGCCGGATCGGTGAAGTAGGCGCAGCTATATTGGCGATCCGCGTCCAGGAAGAGATCGTAGAGGCGGGCCGAAAGATCGTAATGATGCGCCACGTTGCGCTTGGCGCGGCGTTCGTAGTTCCAGGTTCGCATGAGGCCGCCGAGATCGCGGCCCGGCAGGCGGACCTTGCGCTCCAGCTTGGCGCGATCGCCGCGCTTCTCCCAGCGATTATTCCACGTCACCAGATCGATCAAAGCGTGGATGTCGCCCTGCTCCATGATCAGGCGGCCATCCATATAGGCCTCGCCCGCGCCTAGCGACGGCGCACTGACGATCCGCTCCGGCGTAGTACGATCGTTGAAGCGAACGGCGACGAGCGGGCGGCCCGCCACCGGCTCGCCGTAGCGGTAAACCCTGCCCTTGTAGTCGGTAACCTGAAGCTCGCCCTTGCGGATGAGTTTCTTGAACGCGCGATCGAATAGCCACATGGGACGCCTGCTAAACCTTCAGACTATCGCTGCAACCTCTGCGGCGGCGGCCGAGTCCCGATCGCGTTCGCTTCGCCGCTTTTTCTCCGCCGCCGTCTTTAGCTGCCCGCACGCGGCATCGATATCCCGGCCGCGCGGCGTCCGTACCGGCGCGGAGATGCCGCCCTTGAAGACGATGTCCGAAAAGCTCGCGATCCGGGCTTTCGTCGAGCATTCATAGGTGCTGCCCGGCCACGGATTGAACGGGATCAGATTGACCTTCGCCGGCAATTTATAGTGACGCAGCAGGCGGACCAGCTCGTGGGCATGATCGTCGCTGTCGTTCTTGTCCTTCAGCATCACATATTCGAACGTGATGCGCCGGGCATTGTTCGCGCCCGGGTAAGCGGCGCAGGCGGCGAGCAGATCCTCGATTCCGTATTTCTTGTTAAGCGGCACCAGCTCGTCGCGGACTTCCTTGGTGACGCCGTGGAGCGAGACGGCAAGATTCACGCCGATTTCCTCGCCTGCGCGCGCCATCATCGGAATGACGCCCGAGGTGGAGAGCGTGATGCGCCGCTTGGAAAGCGCAAGCCCGTCGCCATCCATCACCAGCTTCAGCGCATCGCGCACCGCATCGAAATTATACAGCGGCTCGCCCATACCCATCATCACGATGTTCGTGAGCAGGCGACCTTCGGGCTGGCTCGGCCATTCGCCCAGCCCGTCGCGCGCCAGCATCACCTGGCCCACGATCTCGCCCGCCGTCAGATTGCGGACCAGCCGCATCGTGCCGGTGTGGCAGAAGGAGCAGTTCAGCGTGCAGCCGACCTGGCTGGAGACGCACAACGTTCCCCGGTCCGCATCGGGGATGAACACCATCTCGTATTCATGGCCGTCGTCGGATCGCAGCAGCCACTTGCGCGTCCCGTCGGTGGAAACCTGCGCTTCCACCACGTCCGGCCGACCGACGACGAAACGCGCCTCCAGCCAGGGGTGCATCGCCTTGGCGATATCGGTCATCGCGGAGAAGTCCCGCGCGCCGCGATTATAGATCCAGTGCCAAATCTGTTTGGCGCGCAGCTTGGCTTGGCGTCCGTCGAGGCCCGCTTCGGCCAGCACCTCGCGCAGCGTCTCGCGCGGCAGGCCGATCAGATCGATCCGTCCATCGGCACGCAGCGTGGCCGCGCGCGGCACGGGCACGGGATCGATCAGACCGGGGACAGGCATCAGCGCGTTCATCGTGCGCTATATAGGGAAAGTGGGCTGCCTCGCCTAGCGGACTCGCCGCAAGCCGCCTAGCGGCCGGGTTTTTCGCGAAGACAGGCGAGATCCGCCGCGTCGATCGCGCTCGCAGCGCCTGACAGCGGATAATCGTCGATCACTCGGCGGCCCGCGTTGCGGGTCGCCACGCGCAGCGAGCCCCTCTCGCGGAGCAGGCGCGCAATCTGTCGCTCGTCAACCGCCGAGACCGGCCAGCCTTCGGCCTCTTTCGTCGTTAGTGGAAAGCGCCGGCCGCCGATCGTCAGTGTCGCGCCGTCCTCGGCGGGCTTGCGAAACCGCACTTGTATATGTCGTGAGACGCGCTCGTTCGGCCAGGTCGAGACGATTAGGGCCGCGCGGCTATCCCGTTTGACACGCTCCGGCTGCGCGATGGCGTAGCAGGACGCGCCGTCGCTCGCCCGAAACACGCCCCAGCGGCCGAACTGGGCGATCGGCTGCGGCCCCTCGGTCGCCGCAACTGCGACGCCCGCCAGCAACGCGATCATGACAGTTTTGCGTCGGTTCATCCCATTTCCCTGCTGCAATGCGACGAAACGCACAATCCACGTCGTAATCCATCGCCAGGTTCATCCCCGTGACAGGCTCGGGGGCGTTTCAGCGCCGCCCGGCTTCGGCCGGATGATTATTCACGGAGTTTGTATCATGTTGAAGTTCGCCCCTCTCGCTTTGATCGGCATCGCTGGCCTCGCCGCGCCGGCATACGCGCAGGACGCCGCAGCCCCCAGCTTCACAGGCGCCCGCGTCGAAGGCATCGTCGGCTGGGATCGCAACCAGTCGTTCGATCAACATAAGGACGGCGTCGCCTACGGTATCGGCGCAGGCTATGATTTCGCGCTCGGCGGCACGGCGATCGCCGGCCTGGAAGGCGAAGCCAGCGACAGCAGCGCCAAGGTCTGTGGCGGGGCCGAGACGGTTGCCAATCCGCGCCTGTGCGCGCGTGCGGCCCGTGATCTTTACGTCGGTGGCCGCGTCGGCACCGTCGTCGGCGGCAAGACCCTGCTGTACGCGAAGGCCGGCTACACCAACGGCCGCTACAAGTTCACCAGCGATGATGGCGTTGCCCGCACCACCCTGGCGAAGAACGATCTGGACGGCGTCCGCGTCGGCGCAGGCGCCGAATATGCGCTTAGCTCCAACACGTTCGTGAAGGCGGAATATCGCTATTCGAACTATGAGCAGGGGGTGACCCGCCATCAGGTGGTCGGCGGCTTCGGCATGCGTTTCTGATCAAATCGAATGCGGGCGGCGGCGCTTTGTCGCCGTCCGTCAACTCCCCTCTAGCGAAGGGCCTCGCCCGCGCTATAAGCCTTGTCCCAACGGGATTTCGGGGCAAAATATGAAGGCGACGATCGAGCGGGCGACCTTGCTGAAGGCGCTGAGCCATGTGCAATCGGTCGTGGAGCGGCGGAATACCATTCCGATCCTGTCCAACGTCCTGCTGGAGGCCTCCGCCGATGGCGGCATGAAGCTGATGGCGACGGATTTGGATCTCCAGATTGTGGAGGTGATCGGCGCGGCCGTGGATACGCCCGGTGCGATCACGGTGCCGGCCCACACTCTGTTCGATATCGCCCGCAAGCTGTCCGAAGGCAGCCAGGTCCAGCTTTCGGCCGCCGAGGGCAAGATGCTGATCGTGGCCGGCCGAGCCCGCTTCAATCTGCAGACGCTGCCGCGTGACGATTTTCCGGTGATTGCCGAGGGCGAACTACCGACGAAATTCGAATTGCCGGCCGAAACACTGAAGCAGATCATCGACAAGACGCGCTTCGCCATCTCCACCGAGGAGACGCGTTATTATCTGAACGGCATCTTCCTTCACGTTTCGGACGATGCGACTCCGGTGCTGAAGGCTGCGGCCACCGATGGCCATCGCCTCGCCCGCGTTACGGTCCCCCGGCCCGAGGGTGCAGAGGGCATGCCCGATGTCATCATTCCCCGGAAGTGCGTCGGCGAGCTGCGCAAGCTCCTGGATGAGGTGGACGGTTCCGTCGAAGTGTCGCTTTCGCCCACGAAGATCCGCTTCGGTCTCGGTTCCGCGATTCTGACGTCGAAGCTGATCGACGGTACCTTCCCGGATTACAGCCGGGTCATCCCAACCGCGAACGACAAGCTGCTGAAGATCGATCCCCGCAGCTTCGAGGATGGCGTCGATCGCGTTGCCACCATCGCCAGCGAGAAGACCCGCGCCGTGAAGATGGCGCTAGAACGCGACAAGATCACGCTTTCGGTCACGAGCCCTGAAAACGGCACTGCTGCCGAGGAAGTATCGGGCGAATATACGAGCCTGCCGTTCGAAATCGGCTTCAACGCCCGTTATCTGCTCGACATTCTCGGCCAGATCGACGGCGATCTGGTGGAGATCCACCTGGCCGATGCCGCCGCGCCGACCTTGATCCGCGAGAATGACAAGGCACCAGCGCTGTATGTGCTGATGCCGATGCGGGTGTGATCCCCGGCTGATGCATCGGTGATCATGCCGCGCTTCGGCATGATCACATCATAAGCTTGGCGCGTGCCAAGCGGCGCGCGAGAAGGCCACGTGGAAAGTCTGCCCATCTTCGTCCGTGTGCGTGGACAGCCTGTGATCCTGATCGGCGAGGGCGAGGCTGGCGAGGCGAAACGCCGCCTGCTGGAGCGGGCGGGCGCCAGAATTGTGGACGAAGCAGAACCGGCGCGGCTTGCGCTGGTCGCAATCGAGCAGCCAGAGGCGGTCGTCGCTGCGCTCAAGGCGCGGGGATTGCTGGTCAACGTCGCGGATCGGCCGGATCTGTGCGACTTCACCTTGCCTGCCATCGTCGATCGCGATCCGGTGCTGATCGCCATCGGCACCGGGGGTGTCTCGGCCGGCCTGGCGGCAGCGCTACGCCAGCGGCTGGAGACGATCCTCCCCGAGAGCCTGGGCCGGTTGGCTCGCGCCATGGCGGCGGGGCGAGACGTGCTGCGGCGGACTTACCCCGATGCCGGTGCGCGCCGCCGCGCCATCGGCGCGATGCTCGCGCCCGGCGGCATGCTGGATCCGATGATCGAGCATTCCGATCCCGCCGTCCCTGGCGGATCAACCGGAGGAATAGCCGCGCGCCTGGAGCATGTCCGGCTTCACTCCGCCGATCCCGACGATCTCACGCTGCGCGCTGCACGGCTGCTGGCACTGGCCGACCGCATCTATCATGGTCCGGACGCGCCGCCCGCCATTCTGGATCGCGCGCGGGCCGATGCGGTGCGGATCGTGGGCGCCGCTCCGGCGTTGCCTTTGCCGGGGCTGTCGGTGGAGATTTCGTGAGCAGCCATTTCGCGATCGAGATCGGAGCGGACGGCAAGGGACATGCCGTCCATCCCGCTCAGGCCTGCGCCCGTCATGCCGATCCTGCCACGCTGGTCTGGGCGCATTTCGACGGGGCCGAGCATGAGACGGTGGCGTGGCTGCGCGAACATGGCGGCATGCCCGAAACGGTGATCTACGCGCTCACTGCGATCGAGACCCGCCCGCGTTGCGAGGCCATCGGCAAGGGCGCACTCGTCAACCTGCGGGGGCCGGCGGCGACACCGGACGAAGGCGATCCGCTCGTCTCGATCCGGCTATGGCTGGAGCAGGGCCGCGTCATTTCCGTCAGCTACCGGCCGATCGCGCCGCTGCACATTCTGCGGGAGCAGATGGAGGCAGGCGAGGTCAAGGATCCCGGCGATTTCGTGTCGCATCTGGCGATGCTGATCACGAAGAAGATCGATCCGGTCATTACGGATCTGGGCGACATGGTCGACGATTGCGAGACGATGCTGGAACCCGACCAGGCCTGGGAAACGCGCCGCAAGATCGCGACGGCGCGATCCGACGCGATCGTCTACCGCCGGTTCATCGTCCCCCAGCGGGAAGCGCTGACGACATTGGCCGCTCTGGATGCGGGCTGGCTGGAGGATGACGATCGTCTGCATCTGCGCGAGGCCGCCGATCGCTTCGCGCGAATGGCCGAGGAACTGGAATCGGTGCGCGAGCGATCGGCGCTGATCCACGAACAACTCACCGATCTGCGATCGGAACAGATCGAAAATCGCGCGCTGCTGGTATCTGTGGTGGCGCTCATCTTCCTGCCGCTGACGTTCTTGACCGGGCTGCTCGGCATGAATGTGGACGGTATTCCTTTCGCCCATGAACCTTGGGCGTTCTGGGGCGTGACAGGTATGTGCGCTGCTTTGGCGGCCGGAGTCGGCGGCTGGTTCGCCGCGCAACACTGGTTCGGCCGCTGAGGGATCGGTAGCCGGATCGGTCTGCCGTTCGCGCCGGGGGCGGTAAAGCCCGGTCAGGCGATCAGCATTCCCGCCAATGCTGCCGACATGAGGTTGGCAAGGCTCCCCGCGCAAAGCGCGCGGATGCCCAGCTTCGCGATCATCGGGCGTTGGTTCGGCGCAAGGCTGCCTGTCACTGCCATCTGAATCGCGATCGACGAAAAATTGGCGAAGCCGCACAGCGCGAATGTCACGATCGCCTGAGCATGAGCCGAAAGCGGCGGCGTCAGCTTGCCGAGGTGGATGTAGGCGACGAATTCGTTGAGGACGACCTTCTCGCCGAACAGCCCGCCCGCCGCCAGCGCCTCATTCCAGGGCACGTTCAACAGATACATGACCGGCGCGAACACGGTTCCGAGCAGCTTCTGGAAGGTCAGGCCTTCCAGCCCGAACCAGCTGCCGACGCCGGCCAGCAGTCCATTGGCAAGCGCCACCAGCGCCACGAACGCCAGAACCATCGCGCCCACGGCAACGGCAAGCCTGACGCCGAGTTGCGCACCTTCCGCCGCCGCCTGAATGATATTGGCAGGTCGTTCCTCCGCCTCATTCACCTCGGCGATGGCGATCGCCTCGTCTTCCATCACCTCCGGTCCGCCGCCAGAAGCGGGAAGCGGATCGGGCATCATCAGCTTCGCCATCAGGATTCCACCCGGTGCCGACATGACGCTGGCCGCGAGCAGATAATCGATCTTCACCCCCATCGCCGCGTAGGCGGCGAGGATCGTGCCGGCGACGCCGGCCATGCCGCTCGTCATGACCGTAAAGAGTTGGGACGGGGTAAGACCTGCCAGATAGGGCCGGATTACGAGCGGCGATTCCGATTGGCCCACGAAGATGTTGGCGGCCGCGCAGAGCGATTCGACCTTCGATATGCCGATCACCTTCTCGATCGCGCCGCCGATCCAGCGGACGACGAACTGCATGATGCCGAGATAATAGAGGATCGAGACGAGTGCGGCGAAGAAGATGATGACGGGCAGGGCAGCAATGGCAAAGGCCTGGCCCCCGATTGCTGGCGATGCGATCGGCCCGAAGATGAAGTCCGTGCCGGCCTGCGCATAGCCGAGCAGCGCGCCCACGCCTTCGGAAAGGCCCCGAATGACGCGCCGGCCGGCGGGCACGTACAAGACGAGAACGGCGATGCTTACCTGCAAGGCGAATGCCGCACCGACCACCCGGAGGCGGATCGCGCGGCGATTGCTGGACAGGAGCACGGCGACGAGGATCAGGATCGCCATGCCGATCGGGCCGAGCAGAAAACGGTTCATCGGCGGCTGGGCGTCCTCAACATCGCGAGTGCCAGGTCACGCCCCACGGCGCGCCTTCCGGTACCGGCCCCACGGCCCGCAGCTTAAACGCTTATCGCGGCCGGTAAATGCCTGTCGATCAAGCCGTGCGGCGAGCCGGCTGAGCAAGGTGCGGCTGTTGGCGGCTGGTGCCGATCGATTCGGCGATTTCGTCTTCCGTCGGCATCGGCAATTCGATCAGGCATCGGAAGCCGAGGCCCGAAAAGCCGCGAAATGGCCTGGCCGTGGCAAACGCGGCAACGCTGTCCGCCCGCCGCTCGACACCGGATGCCCCGCCGGCGGGCATGTGCATCGGCAGGCCGAAATTGCAGTTGTTGGACGAGCCTACCGAGCGGCCTTCTTCATCGACGATGGTGATCGTCGCTTCGAGCCCCGTTTCGCCCTTCAGGCTCGCGCTGGCGAACATCTCGTCCATCAATTGCTGCCAGTCGAATTCCAGGTACAACACCCCCTCCGGCTTCACGCCATAAGGCGCGCGGATTGCCTTCACGAAGACGAGCACGGCGCGGTTATCGGAAAAGGGATTCTGCCACACCGAATCGGTGAACCAGGCATCCGGATCCGTGCTGGCCATGGCCTTGTTGAACTGGTCGGCACCGGAGAAATCGTAGCTCATCAAATTGGGAGCATGCCGTCCGCTCATGATAAGGCGTCCTTCGGCGGATACGACGAAGGCCGTGAGATAATCGCGGCTCGTCTCCGTGATGTGCGCGAGCCGTTCGTTACCGGCGGCGATCGCGTCCGGGGTCCGCAGGCTTGCGCCAGCAACGACGGCGGGATCGGTGGACAGCATCCCCAGGTGAACGCCGCGACCGGCAAGGATCCGCGTGATCTGGTTCACATAGCCTTCCGCCAGTTCGACGAGACGGGCGCCCTCGATCTGCGCGAGCATCTCGCTGGCGATTCCGTTGGCGAGATCCAGCCGGTCCAGAACATCGGCGCGGAAGGAGGCCGCCGATTTTCGGGCATGGCCGGCAAGCGCCTTCACCTCCTGCGCGACGACGGAAAAGCCGCGCCCGGCCTCACCGGACCGCGCCGCTTCAATCGTGGCGTTGAGCGCGAGCAGGTTCGTGTGACGGGCGACACGTTCCGATTCGGCGGCGTGAAGCTCCACTTCCTCACGCAGAATTGACAGAAGAGCGCGGATGCGACGCGGCATGGGCATATCCGTTGTAGAAATCTGCCGAAATCTACATGCGAAGAGGTAAATTAAGGCTTAGCCGCGTTGCGCTGGACAGCGGGGGAGGGCGTCCCTATCCGGCTGGGGGCATGAGCGTCGCCCCGCAAGATTGCATTCTGATCGTCGATTTCGGTAGCCAGGTGACCCAGCTGATCGCACGCCGCGTGCGTGAAGCGGGCGTCTACAGCGAAATCGCTCCCTTCAACGCCGCCGATGCGGCCTTCGATCGGCTGAAGCCGGCCGGCATCATCCTTTCGGGTGGACCGGCTTCAGTGACCGAGGAGAATAGCCCGCGCGCTCCGCAGCGTTTCTTCGAGGCGGGTCTCCCGATCCTCGGCATCTGCTACGGCCAGCAGACGATGTGCCAGCAATTGGGCGGCGAAGTTGTCGTTTCCGGTGACGGCGGCGAATTCGGCCGCGCCTTCGTCGAGGTGACCGCGCGCTCCGGCCTGTTCGACGGGCTGTGGCAGACCGGCGAGCGCCATCAGGTGTGGATGAGCCACGGCGACAAGGTTACGCGGCTGCCGGAAGGATTCGCGCCGATCGCCATTTCCGAAGGCGCGCCCTTCGCGATCACGGCCGACGAAGCCCGCCGTTTCTACGGTGTCCAGTTCCATCCCGAAGTGGTCCATACGCCCGACGGCGGCAAGCTCATCGCCAACTTCGCGCGACATGTATGCGGGCTGGCGGGCGACTGGACGATGGCCGAGTTCCGCGCCGCGAAGATCGCCGAAATCCGCGAGCAGGTGGGCGACGGCAGGGTCATTTGCGGCCTGTCGGGCGGCGTCGATTCGGCCGTGGCGGCGGTGCTGATCCACGAGGCGATCGGCGATCAGCTGACCTGCGTGTTCGTGGATCACGGCTTGATGCGGCTCGGGGAAGCCGAGCAGGTCGTCACTCTGTTCCGCGAACATTACGGCATCCCGCTCGTGCACGTGAATGCCGAAGCGCAGTTCCTCGGCGGCCTTGCCGGGCTCACCGATCCCGAAGCCAAACGGAAGTTCATCGGCGGCGCGTTCATCGAGCTGTTCGAGGCCGAAGCCAAGAAGATCGGCGGCGCGGATTTCCTCGCGCAGGGCACCCTTTATCCTGACGTGATCGAGAGCGTCTCGTTCACGGGCGGTCCTTCGGTGACGATCAAGAGCCACCACAATGTCGGCGGCCTGCCCGAGCGGATGAACATGAAGCTGGTCGAGCCGCTGCGCGAACTCTTCAAGGATGAAGTGCGCGTGCTGGGCAAGGAGCTGGGGTTGCCCGACGCCTTCGTCGGCCGTCACCCTTTCCCCGGCCCCGGCCTCGCCATCCGCATCCCGGGCGAAGTCACGAAGGAGCGGTGCGATATCCTGCGCAAGGCGGATTACATCTATCTCGACGAGATACGCCGCGCCGGCCTCTACGATGCGATCTGGCAGGCATTTGCGGTGCTGCTGCCGGTGAAGACCGTCGGCGTGATGGGCGATCATCGCACCTACGATTCGGTCTGCGCGCTTCGGGCCGTCACCTCCACCGATGGCATGACGGCCGACATCTATCCGTTCGATGCGGGCTTTCTGGCGCGTTGCGCCACGCGGATCGTGAACGAAGTGCAGGGCATCAACCGCGTCGTCTACGATTATACGAGTAAGCCGCCCGGCACGATCGAGTGGGAATGACGAAGAGAGAGCGGCGCGGTTGATCCGGGGCGTCTGCCTACAAAGCTAGCCTCAGCCCTTCATGGGCGAGCAGAAAGCGCTTCGCTTCCAGACCCCCGGCAAAGCCTGTGAGCGTGGCGTTGCCGCCGATGACGCGGTGGCAGGGGGCGACGATGGAGATCGGGTTGCGGCCGTTCGCCGCTCCGACCGCGCGGACCGCCGAGGGAGATCCGATGGCGCGTGCGATGTCGCCGTAGGAGCGGGTTTGTCCAAACGGGATTGCGAGCAGAGCGGTCCAGACCCGCTTCTGGAACTCTGTGCCGGCCATATCGAGCGGCAGATCGAACGTCGTTCGCGCGCCCGCAAAATAAGCGGTGAGCTGCGCCTCGGCTTCGCGCAGCACGGCATGATCCGGTTCCTCCCGCATATCAGCGAGGCGGACGCGGCCGGGCCGATCATTCTCCCAGAGGATCGCCGCGAGCCCGCGCTCGCTGGCGACGAGCGTGAGCGTGCCGACCGGCGAGAGCATCGTCTTGAAGGGGTGGGTCATATCATCTCCGACCCGCGCTTCTAGCAAGGACGGCGACGGAACGCTTCCTGCCGCTTGCGTTCAAACCGACGCCGTTTCGACGTCAGTCGCTGGCTACAAGGCGCCCCTGCGCTCGCCAGCGCAGGATCGTGCGGGTGAGGCGGGCGGGCTCGTCAGGCGGCACCTGCCAATTGTTCGCGAACGAAGGATCGGCTGAGGCGGGCAGCTTGTCCGGTTCCAGATCGTCGAAGACGGCCCGGATCGGTAGCGCCACGCCTTCGCCGATGACCACCGCCTCGCGATTGCGGAGCGCCGGTATCGCCTCGATCAGCCCGCGCGCGCCTTCGGGCACGGCGGAGCCGACATGCGCCTGATCCCTCTCGTTATTGAGCCGCATCGCGATGATCGTTCCGCACTGGGACAGCACCCCTTCGGCCAGATCGGACGGGCGCTGGGAGATGAGGCCGAGCGACACGCCATATTTCCGGCCTTCCTTGGCGATCCGTTCCAGGATGCGCCGCGCGGGCGATTGCGCATCCGACGGGATGTAGCGATGCGCCTCCTCGCACACGAGCAGCACCGGCCGCGCGTCCTTACCGCGCGACCAGATCGCATGATCGAATACGAGCCGCGCGAGCAGGGCGACGAGCACCGGCGTGATCTCGGACGGAACGGCGGACAGATCCACGATCGCGATCGGCTTGCCATCGCCCGGCAGGCGCAACAGCCGCTGGAGAACGGCGGGCATCGTGTCACCCACCAGCATTCCGGAAAACATGAAGGCGTAGCGCGGATCGACCTTCAGTTCATCGATGCGGGCCTTGAGGCGCAGGTACGGCGCGACGCCCGTGCCGCCCTTGTCCAGCTTACCCATTTCGGCGGAGAGAATGTTGCCGAGATCGGAGAGGAGGTAGGGGATCGGGCTGTCGGCCGTGAGCCGCTGGATACCTTCCGCAGCGCGATTTCTGCCGCGCGCGGCGAGGATGGCTCTGGCGAGAATATCGATGTCGGTCTGCCGTTCGGGGCCGCGCGCGGTGACGAACACCTCGGCATGTTCCTCCAGGTTCATCAGCCAATACGGCAGCGCCAGGCTCGTCACGTCGAAGACCGCGCCGATGTCGCCAAAGGACGCGCCATATTCGCCGTGCGGGTCGATCATCAGGATGTGGCCATGCGGCGCCGATTCGCAAATCCGGTGAAGCAGCAGGGCGGTCGCGCTGGATTTGCCCGTGCCGGTGGAGCCGAGGATCGCGAAGTGACGGCTCAGCAGCGCATCGACATACAAGGCCGCGCGCGTTCCCCCGGCCGAGTGGATTCGGCCGAACGTGATGTGGGCGCGTTCGTCTGCCGCGAAGATCGCCGCACGGTCCGCCTCGGTGGTCGGCAGCAGGCGGGCGCCGGGCATGGGCAAGTGGCTTACGCCGCGACGAAATCCGGCGATCCGATCCCCGTCTGCCGCGCCTTCGCCGACGAAATCGAGGCCCGCGACGATCAGGTCTCCGTCGGCTTCCTCCCGCCGGAGCGATCGGACCTGCGCCACCACCCAGGCCGGGCCGACGCGCAGCTTCAGGTGACTGGCCATGGCTCCGGGCTGGGCAGGCCCGTCCTGCCCGAACAAAGCGAGCATCCGCGAATCGAGCGTCGCGCGCGCGGCGGCGGCGGACACCTCCAGCACGCGGCCGATCTCGATCTCGCCATCGGCAGCCGCGTTCAGGGCGAAGTCCATCATCGTCATGTCGCCCGCCTTATCGGCGAAAGCTTAAGACGCTCCTGACGCGCCGCTTGGGTCACGCAGTTGGCGCGGATAAAGCGGCGGCATGACCGATCATCTGATCCGCGACGGCAAGCCCGCGCTTGCCTACAATTATCGGCCCGGCAAGGGGCCGACGATCATATTCCTGCCGGGCTACATGTCCGACATGAATGGAGGCAAGGCGCTGGCGCTGGATGCGTGGGCGCAAGGCGCGGGCCGCTCCATGCTCCGCCTGGATTATGCCGGCTGCGGCGAGAGCGAAGGCGTGTTTGCGGAGGTGACGCTGCGGAGCTGGCACGAAGACGTGCTGGATCTGATCGATACCGTGACGGAGGGGCCGCTGGTGCTAGTGGGATCCTCGATGGGCGGGTGGCAGATGCTGCTGGCGGCGCTCGCTCGGTCCGATCGGGTTGCCGGGCTCGTCGGCATCGCCGCCGCGCCCGATTTTACCGACTGGGGCTTTGACGAGGCGATGCGCCGGACGCTGGCCGAAGACGGCCTGTTGGTCGAGGAATCGCCTTATTCCGAGACGCCGACCATCTACACGCGCGCTTTGTGGGAAAGCGGGCAGGATCTGCTGCTGCTGGATGGCGAGATCGGCATTGATGCTCCGGTGCGGCTGATTCACGGTCAGGAGGATCCTGACGTGCCCGTCTCCATCTCCTTCCGGCTCGGGCGGGCACTGCGTTCAGCCGATGTGCAGACGGTTCTGATCAAGGGAGGGGACCATCGGCTCTCCCGCCCGCAGGATCTGGATCTGCTGGTGCAGACGATCGCCGCCCTGATCGAGGCCTGAATGACACCGCTTTTCCTGCTTGCCGCTGCTGCTGCCTCCATACCGCTCGGCAAGATGCCCGGCGGAGATATGGCGCGCTTCGACGCCTGCGTGGCCCTGACGAAAAGCGATGCGGCAAGAGCGATGACGGAAGCGGACGCCTGGGCGAAGCAGGCGCAGGATCTGCCGTCGCGCCATTGTCTGGGCCTCGCGCAGGCGGCGGCGGGCAATTGGCTGCCGGCCGCGACCACCTTCACCCGCGCTGCGGCGGCCGCCGAAGGATCAAGCGATCCGCGCGCCGCCTTGCTGTGGACGCAGGCCGCCAATGCCGCGCTTGCCGGTGAGGATCCGACGCTCGCGCGCACCGCGCTGGACCGCGCCCTGAAGCTGCCGGGCCTGACGGCGGCGATGCAGGGCGAGGCATGGCTGGATCGCGGCCGGGCCGATGTGATGCTGAACGATACCAAGGCGGCGCGGATCGACATCGATCAGGGCGTGAAGCTGGCGCCGGACGATCCCTTTGCGTGGCTGCTCTCGGCGACGCTGGCGCGGCGGGAGGACGATCTGGCGCGCGCCGCGCGGGATATCGCGACGGCGGGAAAGCTCTCTCCGGACGATGCGGCGGTGGCCCTGGAGGCGGGCAATATCGCGATGGCGGCGGGGGCTGAGCCGGCGGCAAAGATTGCGTGGGAGCGGGCGAAGACGTTGGCACCGGGCGATCCATCCGGCCAGGCTGCTGCGGCCCAGCTGGATCAACTGGAAAAAGCGCCGCCGCGGTAGACTAGAGAGTCAGCGTCAGGCGGAGGATCAATGTATCCCCGCTACCGCGTGTCGTTGGGGATTGCGGCGTCGAAAGGTCCGTTCCCAGGTAGAGCAGGCTTGCGGTGACGGGGCCGCTGACATGCTCCACGCCTAGCCGCCAATCCATATAGCGGTTTTCGGGACGGAGCCGTGCTGCGCGGATCGGATCCCTCACCGCGCCGGAAGAGCGCCCCAAGCCGCCGACGATAGAAAAGGGCGTGCCGACGACCGCGACTCGGGCATCGGCGGCGAGGTACAGCACCTCGCCACCGATCGCGTTTTGACGGGGCGCGTAGGAGGCCGACAGGCCGAAATCGGCCGGGCCGATCGTGGAGCCGAGCCCGGCCTGTACCTCGGCATAATCGAGACGGCCGGCGCCGCCCGCGAACAGATGGGCCACTACGCCCGCATCGTAACGGACTGGCCCGCTGCGATCTTGCCAGCCGGCACCGAGATCGACGACCGTATCCGCGCCGCGATGACGCCGCGACCTTCGCAGCGCCGTCACGGCACCATCGATGCGAAACGTCGTTGTCGGCTGGATCGAAAGCGCGGCCCGTGCCGTCGCCCGGCTCTGGCTCCAGCTGATTCCCCGCCGCCGCTCATCGGACGCGATCTCGATCGTTCCGGTCGCTGCATCTACCCCGGCCGGGAGGCAGGTGAAGACAATCGTAGCGAAGAGTCGGGCGGCGGGGCTCACCTTAGTCGGATGAGGCGACGGATGTGCGCGGGGCAAGCGAGGCCGTGAGGTTCGGCCGATCGGCCTCGGCGACCGTCACGACATGATCCTTGAGCGCGCTGCTGCGCCGCGCGACATCGCGTTCGATCCCGGAGGCGACGGTCAGGCAATCGCCCGCCCGCATGCCGGTCAAGACCGTTTTGCTGCCGAGCGGAGTGGCCTGGCCCTCCGGGAGGCTGCGGGTGACGCTGACGGTGGCGCTCCAGTCGCAGCGCTGCGTGCCCATCCGGCCCGGAGCGGCTGCCATCCCGCGCTGGCGCAAGCCGATATCGACGGCGCCCGCATAGGCGGCCGTGACCGTTCGGCCCTGATTGTCGTGGCTGACATGGTGCGTGAGGTTTCCCTCGGGAGCGGCAGCCGACATCGCGGCGGCGGCGATCGTGGCAAAGATCATCAGAGATATCCTTCTTCCTGCGCACGCCGGGCTATGCTGCCCGTACGTGACTCTCGACATGGGAAGGGATCATGTCCGGTCTTTTGCCCTGGCGTGAAAAATGGCGTCCCCAACGCAAAGAGCCCGGCATCGCGTGCAACGCCGGGCTCTTTCGTCACTCAATTATGGGGATCAGGCCTGCTGCTGATCCGCGCGGCTGGCGCCGTTGCCGTCAAGATTCTGGGCGACGAAGTCCCAGTTGATGATGTTGCCGAGCACCGTCTCGGCAAACTTCGGCCGGGCATTGCGATAATCGATGTAATAAGCATGCTCCCACACATCCAGCGTCAGGAGCGGCTTCACGCCTTCATACACGATCGGCGTGTCGGCATCGTGATAGGACGTCACCTTGAGGTTATCGCCCTCCAGCACCAGCCACGCCCAGCCGCTGGCGAAATGGCCGACGGCTTCGGCTTCCAGCTTCTTCACCAGTTCCGCCGTGGAGCCGAAGGTGGAATTGATCTTATCGGCAAGCGCGCCCGTGGGCTGCTGGCCGGCAGGTGCCAGGCAGTTCCAGAAGAAGGTGTGGTTCCAGATCTGGGCCGAATTGTTGAACAGGCCCTTGTCGCCGCCTGCCTTCGCCTTCTCGATCACCTGGATCAGCGAGAGGCCGGCAAGGCCCTTCTCGTCGATCCAGCCATTGGTCTTGTCGACATATGCCTTGTGGTGCTTGCCGTGATGAAAGTCGAACGTCTCGGCCGACATGTGCGGTTCGAGTGCCGTCTTATCGAAAGGCAGCGGGGGAAGTTCGAAGGCCATTGACCTGTCTCCTGGCTGAAAGTCGCGCTGCCCTAACGCCGCTGCCCGGCAAAGGTCACGGTCAAATCGACTGTTGCGAGTCGTTCGCGGGTGGAGAACGGGTCGGCTAGGAGCCGGACTTCTCCAGAAGATCGTGGCGACGCAAGGCGTGGCGCAGCTGATCGTAGGAGAGCTTCAGCGCCAGTGCGGTCTGCCGCTGATTGTAGCGACAGCGGGCCAGCGCCGCCTCCAGCAGCATATGCTCATAGGCATGGCAGGCGGCGCGCAGATCCTCGCAGTCTGTCGATGGGGGCACTGCAGCAGGTGCAGACGCTGGCGCGATGACGGGCGTGACCGGCTCGGCAGGCTTCAACTCGGCAAGCCGCCAGGGCGATGCGAAGGGATCGAAGCTGATCTCGCCGATCGGTCGGTTCTCATTCTCCCAGCGATAGACGGCGCGCTCGACGACGTTGCGCAACTCGCGGACATTGCCGGGCCAGTCATGCGCTTGCAGTGCCTCGGCTGCCTGTGGGCCGAAGCCGGGCCAGCGTTGCCATCCGATCTCGGAGGCCATGCGCTTGCCGAAATGCTCGGCAAGCACCGGCACATCGCCGTCGCGGGCGCGCAGCGGCGGCAGTGTGATGACCTCGAACGAGAGGCGATCCAGCAGATCGGGCCGGAAGCGACCTTCTTCGGCCAGCCGGGGCAGATGCTCATTGGTGGCGGCAACGATGCGCACGTCGACGCGGATCGCTCGGCTCGCGCCGATGCGCGTCACCTCGCCATATTCCACCGCGCGCAACAGACGTTCTTGCGCACCCATGCTGAGCGTGGCGAGTTCATCAAGGAACAAGGTGCCGCCATCGGCTTCCTCGAACCGGCCGATGCGCGCCTTGGTCGCGCCGGTGAAGGCGCCGGCCTCGTGCCCGAACAATTCGGCCTCGATCAGGGTCTCGGGAAGGGCCGCGCAGTTGAGCGTGACGAGCGGGCCGGACCAACGGCCCGACAGGCGGTGCAGACGCTCGGCGACCAGCTCCTTGCCGGTGCCGCGCTCCCCGATGACGAGGATCGGGCGATTGAGCCCGGCAGCCCGGCTGGCGCGCTCCACCGCGTCCAGGAAGGCTGAAGATTGGCCGATGAACTGAATGTCGCGGTCCATCCCTTTTCTTGGCGAAATTTCCCACTTGTTGGCAAGTGCAATGATTGCAGCGCCATGCCGATTTAAGACAATATTCAGTAAAAACAGCAACGTATCCAGTTGGCACGGCTCCTGCAAAGCTTGGGACGATGCCGGGGAAGCTCGGCGTGGATTTCAGAATAGGAGATTTCACCATGTTCACGTTCGACACCACCGATCTGCAGCGGCTTGCGGTTTCCACCCTGGGCGCAGTCGCTCTGTCCGCCACCTGCATCGGCGCCGCGATTGCCCCTTCGCGTGCCGCTACGCCGATCGCCGCTGCGGCCACTGCGTGGCAGGCCGCCGTCGAGCGCAAGCTGGATGCGCGCACAGATGCCTTTTCGCTGCACATGCCGAGCGGCAAGCGCACCGAGGCGGTGGTAGCGATCCGCTTCGCAGCCGACGGCACTTTCGCCAGCGCCGATATCGCCCGTTCAACCGGCAACCGGGCGCTGGATCGCCACGCTCTGAACGTCGCTTCGAAGCTGGATTATCCGCTGATGCCGGAACCGTTGCGCGGCAAGCCGCAGACAGTGGCAATGCGCCTGTTCTTCGGCCGCGCCGACAGCCAGCCGCAATATATCGCCATGCAGGAACGTTCGACGGGCATACAATTCGCCGCCGCTAACCGCTCCGGCAACCCCACGGTTGTCGCGAAGTGACGGCGATACCGGGGTCGGCTCTTCCCCCTCTGCCGGCCCCGGTACTATCGTGGGGCGATTGGAAGACGAAAGCCGCTCATCCGTCGCCGCGCGAGACATTTCGTATCAAGGAGTATTTCATCATGGGCATCTTCTCCCGCACGCGCGATATCATCGCCGCGAACATGACCGACCTGCTGGATCGGGCTGAAGACCCCGCGAAGATGATCCGCATGATCATCCTCGAAATGGAGGAAACTCTGGTCGAAGTGCGCGCCTCCGCCGCACGGCACATTGCCGACCAGAAGGAGATGCGCCGCCAGATCACGAAGCTGGATCAGGTTCAGGATAGCTGGATCGAAAAAGCGGAACTGGCTCTGTCCAAGGGCCGCGAGGATCTGGCCAAGGCCGCGCTCGTCGAGAAGCAGAAGGCCGGTGATCTTGCCGATCAGCTGAAGGACGAGATCACGCAGATCGACGATGCGCTCCACGCCTGCGAAGCGGATATCGCCAAGTTGCAGAACAAGCTGCGCGAAGCCCGCGCCCGCCAGAACTCGATCACGACCCGTCTCGAATCCGCGCACAACCGCACGAAGCTGCGGGAAATGTATGCGGGGCAGAAGGTGGAAGAGGCCTTCTCGCGCTTCGATGTGCTGGAACGGCGCGTTGATTTCGCCGAGGGCCGTGCCGATGCGGCCGGTCTCGGTATCGAGAAGACGCTGGACGAAGAGATTGCCGAGCTGCGTTCCGCCGATAAGGTGGATGCGGAGCTGGAAGCGATGAAGGCGCGGGCGCAGGCCCGCCTGAGCGACCGGGAGGGCTGAGGCGATGGAAGACATCCTCATACCGCTCGCCGCGATCGGATCCATCTTCCTCGGTCTGCCGTGGCTGATCTTCCACTATGTCACGCAGTGGAAGAAATCCGGCTCGCTGAGCATCGAGGACGAGAATCTTCTGGATGAACTCCACGACCTCGCCCGCCGCCTGGATGACCGGCTCGCCACGATCGAGCGCATCACCGCCGTCGACAATCCCGGCTTTCGCCGCCCGGACACGGAGCGGATCGCCGACGATCTGAGCGACGATCATGTGTTCGATCGCATCGCTGAGCGCCGCCGCCAGCGCTGAAGCGCCGGCCGCTCCTAAATAGGGAAGGATATCGACATGGCTGCGCGCCGCACCAGTTTCTACCTCGACAAACGCAACGGCAAATTCATGGGCGTCTGCTCGGGCATTGCCGATTATACCGGCATCGATCCCCTGCTGATCCGCGTCGGCTTCGTGCTGATCGGTTTCGCGACGGGCTTCATGGGCGGCGGTCAGCTGCTCGCATATTTCCTGGTCGGTTGGCTCGCCCAGGATAAGCCGCGTGAATTCGATTACGAAGATCGCGAGGACCGAAAGTTCTGGCAGAAGGTTCGGGCGCGGCCGGCCAATTCGGTTCGCGATGTGCGCGCGCGCTTTCGCGACATCGATCGCCGGCTTGCCGATGTCGAAACGCACGTGACCAGCCAGAATACGCGTCTAGCCGAAGAAATCGAAGCGCTGCGCTGAAGGCGCCGGGCGATAGGGGGAATCATCATGCACGATATCTGGGCCTGGGTATGGGTCGTCATCCCGCTCGCTGCGATCAGTGCCGGCGTCCTCAAACGGTGGTTCGCGCTTCAGGAGCGCAAGCTGGACGGCATGACCCACGATACGGCCGAGCGGGCGGCGCAATATGCCGCCAAGACCGAACGGCTGGAGCAGCGGGTGGCGGTGCTGGAACGCATCCTGACCGACCGTTCGACGCATCTCGGCGACGAGATCGAGCGGCTGCGCGACAAGCCGATCAATTGAACCGGCAATAACCGAGCCGCGAAGGGAGTTTCATCGTGATCGAGTTCGCCCCTTTCCTGATGATCGTCCTGATCGTGGCGATCGTCTCCTTCACCCGCCTGCAACGGGCCCGACTCGACGCGGGCAAGGATGTGGGCCGCCGGCCGCAGGATGACCCCGATGCGCAGCGGCTGCAGGGTGAGATCCGCCAGATGAAGGACCGCATCGCCGTCCTCGAACGGATTGTCACCGATGGCGATCATACGCGCGGCATCGCGCTCCAGCGGGAGATCGAGGCGCTGCGCGATGCGAGGGGAGGAGCGGAATGATGCCCGACATGATCTTTCTGGCGACGGTGACGCTCGCCGCCCTAATCGGCGTGATCGTGATCGCCCTGGCCGGCTTGCGGGCTTGGCACGAATGGGTGGAGCTTCAGCGTTACGCTCTGTCGGGCGGGCGGCGCGAGAGAGACGGCGCGTCCGTAGCAAATCCCTCCGCCGCGCGGATCGAACTGGCCGATCTTCGCGAACGCATCCGTAAGTTGGAAGCGATTGCGGCTGGGGTCGATCTCTGAAGGGTAGCGGCGCCATCCTAGGCAATCGCCGGTCGACCTTATAGATCTCCGCACATGGCGGATATTCGCAATATCGTTGTCCTGACAGGGGCCGGCATTTCCGCCGAGAGTGGGCTCGCCACGTTCCGGGGGGCGGACGGGCTTTGGGAAGGCCTTCGGGTCGAAGACGTCTGCACCCCCGAGGCGCTGGCGCGTGACGAGGCGCTCGTCCAGCGCTTCTACGATGCACGGCGGGCGGCGCTTGCCACCGTGGAGCCCAACGCCGCCCATCGCGCCCTCGCTCGTTTAGACGCCGCTTGGCCGGGCGATCTGCTGATCGTCACCCAAAATGTCGATGATCTTCACGAGCGCGCCGGCGCTTCCCGCCTCGTCCACATTCATGGCGAATTGCTGTCGGCGCTGTGCAGGCGCTGCGGAGCCCGCGAGCGGTTTACCGGCAGCATGATCGATGGACCGCGCTGCTCCGCCTGCGGAGCGGATGCGTTGCGCCCGGACATCGTCTTCTTCGGCGAAATTCCGTATCAGATGGAGCGGATCGAGCGGGCGCTGATCGCCTGCGATCTCTTCGTGTCGATCGGAACGTCGGGCGCCGTCTATCCGGCTGCCGGATTCGTCCAGTTCGCCAATCACACCAACGCCGCGACACTGGAACTCAATCTCGAGCGATCGGCCGGGAGTGATCTGTTCGATGAGGCTCGCCAAGGGCCGGCGAGCATATTGGTGCCTGATTGGGTCGATAGCTTGATCGAAACGCGCAGCCGATAATTCGGCGGCCTTCACGATCCGTAACGTCACGTAATTGCCGCGCCGCAGCGCAGCTTAAGCGGGCCGGGGCGCCCTTCGACGACCCGGCCCGGGAAGCTCGCAGACGCGATATTAGTTCATGCGGGTGGTCGGTGCGTTGTAGCGCACGTTCGTCGCATCGTAACGGCCTACGACCTTGCCGTTGACCAGCTTCAGATCGAAGGTGCGGCCGGTGCCCAGTTCCTTGCCGGTGATGCGCGTCTCGCCATTATCGGCGGTGATGACGTTGGCCTCGTAGCGAACGCCGTCGCGCTCGAACGCGATGGGAGCGACCTGGGTCTGCGCGGCCAGCGGAGCAGCGGCGAGGACGAGGAGCGGAAGAGCGAACTTGATCATGGCAGTCTCCATTGAAGCGGGTCTGCCTCTCTCTAGACTTCGATATGTTCTTTCTTGCCCGGGAACAGTGCTGCGACGGCGGATATGCTGCAACTGCGAAGTGAACCGCAGCGATTGCGCTTTCTGCAATCGATCGCTGCGGTAGCGCCGGGTTGGCTTGAGGCGCTAAGGAGCAGGAATGCGCGTTCAGGCAAAGATTTGCGGCATCTCCACTCCTGCGGCCGTGGCTGCCGCGCTGGGCGGGGGCTCGGCTTGGCTCGGCTTCGTGTTGTTTCCGAAAAGCCCGCGCAATGTCTCGCCTGAGTTAGCGGCATCTCTGGGTGCCCCGGTGCCCGGCAGCGTAGGCAAGGTGGCGGTGCTCGTGGATCCGGATGACGATCTGGTGGGCCGCGCCGTGAGCGCCGGCATGACAGTGCTTCAACTTCACGGCCACGAAACGGCGGAGCGCGTAGCGGCGCTCCGGCAACGTCACGGCCTGGAAATCTGGAAAGCGGTGCCGGTGCGAACCCGGGCCGATCTGGGGCACGCAGCGCAATATCGCGGCGTTGCCGATCGCATCCTGTACGATGCCAAGACCCCGGATGGCGCCGCCCTGCCGGGCGGCATGGGGCTGCGGTTCGACTGGCGCCTGCTGACGGGTTTCGATCATCCCTTGCCGTGGGGGCTTTCGGGCGGGCTAGACGCCGACAGCGTGGCCGAGGCGGTGGACATCACCGGCGCTGGCCTGATCGATGTTTCCTCCGGCGTGGAAAGCGCGCCCGGCGTGAAGGATGTGGACAAGATCGCAGCCTTCCTTCAAGCGACCGGCCGTCTATGACTCTTCCAAACAGCCTCCGTTCGCAGCCCGACGCACAGGGCAATTTCGGCGCCTATGGCGGCCGCTACGTTGCCGAGACGCTGATGCCGCTCATTCTGGAGCTGGATCGTGAATATCGTGCGGCCAAGGCGGATTCGGCGTTCAAGGCCGAGCTGGATTATCTCAACGCCCACTATGTCGGCCGGCCGAGCCCGCTTTATTATGCGGAACGGCTGACCGAAAAGATCCGCGAAAGCGCTGCGCCCGGCATGGGCGCGAAGGTCTATCTGAAGCGCGAAGAGCTGAATCACACCGGCGCGCACAAGATCAACAATTGCATCGGCCAGATCCTGCTTGCCCGCCGCATGGGCCGCACGCGGATCATCGCTGAGACGGGGGCGGGATCGCACGGCGTCGCCACCGCCACCGTGTGCGCGCGCTTCGGGCTGAAGTGCGTCGTCTATATGGGCGCCAAGGACGTGGAGCGGCAGCAGCCCAACGTCTTCCGCATGAAGCTGCTCGGCGCCGAGGTGGTGCCGGTGACGAGTGGTGCACAAACGCTGAAGGACGCGCTCAACGAGGCGCTTCGTGACTGGGTCGCCAACGTGGACGACACGTTTTACCTGATCGGCACGGTCGCGGGGCCGCATCCATATCCGGAAATGGTCCGCGATTTTCAGTCGGTGATCGGCACTGAAGCGCGCGCGCAGATGCTGGAGGCGGAAGGGCGCCTGCCAGATCTGCTGGTGGCGGCGGTCGGCGGCGGATCGAACGCGATCGGCCTGTTCCATCCGTTTTTGGACGATGCCGACGTCGCGATGTTGGGCATCGAGGCGGCGGGGCATGGCCTCAACACCACCCAGCACGCTGCCAGCATCGGCGGCGGCAGCGCGGGCGTCCTTCACGGCAATTTGACCTATCTGCTGCAGGATGAGGACGGCCAGATTTCCGAGGCGCATTCGATTTCGGCCGGGCTCGATTATCCCGGCATCGGCCCGGAGCATGCGTGGCTGCATGATATCGGCCGCGTCACCTATGAGGGCGTCACCGATCAGGAAGCGATCGATTCCTTCAAGCTGCTGGCCGAAGTGGAGGGCATCATTCCCGCTCTCGAATGCGCCCATGCGCTTGCCGCGATCCCAGCGAAGGCGCGCGCGATGCGCGCCGACCAGATCATTCTGCTCAATCTGTCCGGCCGGGGCGACAAGGACATGGCGACGGTCGCCGCTGCGGAAGGCGTGGCGATTTGAGCCGGATCGCAGCCGCCTTCGCCCGCGCGCAATCGGAGCGGCGCGCCGCGCTCGTGACGTTCGTAACCGGCGGCGATCCCACGCCGGAGACCACGCCGTCCATTCTGGACGCGCTGGTTGCGGCAGGTGCGGACCTGATCGAGCTGGGGCTGCCCTTCACCGATCCGATGGCGGACGGCCCAGCCATTCAGCGCGCCAATCTGCGCGCGCTGGGCGCCGGCACGACGACGGACAAGATCCTCGGCATCGCCCACGCATTTCGCCTGCGTCACCCGGAGGTGCCGCTGGTCCTGATGGGCTATGCCAATCCGATGTTGCGGCGGGGCGCGGCGAAGTTCGCCAAGGCATGCGCCGAAGCCGGTGTCGACGGAGTCATTTGCGTGGATATTCCGGCAGAGCAGGATGCCGCGCTCGGGCCGGCGCTGCGCGGGGAGGGCATTGCGACCATCCGCCTGGCGACGCCGACGACGGACGCGGCGCGGCTGCCGGCCGTGCTGGAAGGCGCTGACGGCTTTCTCTATTATGTATCAGTGGCAGGAATCACCGGGCAGCAGCAGGCGGCACAGGCTAGCATCGAGGATGCGGTCGCGCGGCTGAAGGCGGCGACTACTCTTCCCATCGCGGTGGGCTTTGGCGTCCGCACGCCCGATCAGGCGGCCTCGATCGGCAGGGTTGCCGATGGCGTCGTCGTCGGATCCGCGATCGTGGATGCGATCGCACAGGCCGCGGCTTCGGGCGGGGATGCCGCCGCCGCCGCCGGCCATGTGGTGGCCGGGCTCGCGGCGGCGCTCGCCGATGCACGACAGGAGCAGGCCGCATGAGTTGGCTCGATCGCGTTCGCAACGCCGTCCCCTTTCTTCAGAAGAAGGAAACGCCCGACAATCTTTGGCACAAATGCTCGAGCTGCGGGACGATGGTGTTCACCAAGGAATATGAGGACAATCAGTCGGTCTGCCCGAAGTGCGATCATCACGGCCGCATCGGGCCGGATGCGCGCTTCGACGAGATTTTCGACAGCGGCGTGTATGTGCCGCTGCCCAATCCGCAGGTGCGCGAGGATCCGCTGAAGTTTCGCGATTCGAAGCGCTACGTCGATCGTCTGAAGGCGGCCCGCACCGCAACCGGCGAAAGCGATGCGCTGATCAACGCGACCGGGCGGATCGAGGGAATGAAGGCCGTTGTCGGCGTCCAGGATTTCGCGTTCATGGGCGGATCGATGGGGCTGGCGGTGGGCGCGGCGTTCCTCGTCGGTGTCGAGGCGGCGATTGCTGAGCATTGCCCGTACATCATCTTCACTGCCGCGGGCGGCGCGCGGATGCAGGAAGGCATATTGAGCCTGATGCAGATGCCGAAGACGACCGTCGCGATCCAGAAGCTGCGCGAGGCGGGGCTTCCCTATATCGTCGTCATGACCGACCCGACGACCGGGGGCGTCACCGCCAGCTACGCGATGCTGGGCGACGTCCAGATTGCGGAGCCGGGTGCGCTCATCGGCTTTGCGGGGCAGCGGGTGATCGAATCGACGATTCGCGAGAAGCTACCGGAAGGCTTCCAGCGTGCGGAATATTTGCTGGCGCATGGCATGCTCGACATGGTCGTCCACCGTCATAATCTGCGTGCCGAACTCGCGCGGCTGATCGGCTATCTGTGTCCGGAGCGGAACGCTGCCTGAAGGCAGGCGGCAGACGGTGTCGAGCGGAGCCTGAACAATGGCCGATCACGCCGTTTCGTCCGATCCTGCGGTGCAGGCGCAGCTCGATCGTCTGGCCATCTTGTCGCCCGGTGCCGACACATTGGGGCTGGAGCGGATCACGGCGCTGCTCGGCCGGCTCGGCAATCCGCAACATGATCTGCCCCCGGTCTTTCACGTCGCAGGCACGAACGGCAAAGGATCGACCTGCGCGTTCCTGCGGGCGAGCCTGGAGGCGGCGGGCCACACAGTTCACGTCTATACCAGCCCGCATCTGGTGCGCTTCAACGAGCGTATTCGTATCGCCGGCAGCCTGATCGACGACGCCAGCCTTGCCGCGTTGCTGGCGGAGGTGCTGGATGCAGGGAACGACATCGGCGCCTCCTTCTTCGAGGTGACGACCGCCGCCGCGCTCCTCGCCTTCACGCGCACGCCGGCCGATGCCTGTGTGATCGAGGTGGGGCTCGGGGGGCGGTTGGATGCAACCAACGTGATCGAGCGTCCGCTGATCTGCGGGATCGCGCAGCTGGGGCTGGATCATCAGCAGTTCCTGGGGGATCGGATCGAGGTCATCGCGGCGGAAAAGGCCGGGATCGCGAAGCGGGATGCGCCGCTGGTGACGCTCCATTACCCCTCGCGTGTCGCGGAGCCGGTCGGCAGAGCGGCGGACGCGGCCGGCGCTCGCTGGCTCGCCGCGGATCGCGACTGGCATGCCGAAGGATCACGCGGCCGGCTTGCCTATCGCGACTCGGCGGGCGCGCTGGATCTGCCGCTCCCCCGGCTTCCGGGGCAACATCAGGCCGAGAATGCGGGACTCGCCATCGCGATGCTCCGCCACCAGACGGCGCTCGCCGTTCCGTCCAGTGCCTTGCGGGCGGCAATGGGCTGGGCGGAATGGCCCGCGCGGCTGCAACGGATCGAGCGGGGCCCTTTGCCGGAGCTTCTCGCCCAGGGCAGCGAATTGTGGCTCGATGGCGGTCACAATCCAGCGGCGGCGCGCGCCATCGCGGAGTTCTTCCGCGTGCGCGTCGCGCCCGGGCGGCGGTTTCACATCGTGCTGGGAATGCTGGAGAATAAGGATCTCGTCGGCTTCCTGGAGCCGTTCGCCGGCAGCGGCGCCGTCATTCATCCGACGGCCGTGCAAGGCCATGCGCATCACGACCCGGCCGCGATCGGTACCGTCGCGAATCGGGCCGGCCTTGCCGCACGGGCGGATGGCAGCATCCAGGCTGCGCTGACCGCGATCGCGGCGGAAGCCGATCAACCCGCGCCGGTCGTGCTGGTAGCTGGATCGCTTTATCTGGCCGGCATGCTGTTGGCCGCGAACGGCACGCCGCCCGTCTGAACCTGGCTTATTGCGATTGACTTGCAATAGCGACACTGTCAGCATCCTTCCGTTGGAGAAGGAGATCCAGATGCGCGAGAGCGGTTCGCAGACAGCGGGAATGTTGCCCTTCACGGTCCCGGACAGCCCCTATGCGCGGTTGCTGCTCTACGCGGTCCGGCGGATGGCGTCAGGCGGGCTGAACGACGCCTTCGCCGCCCAGGCGCTGATCGGCGGCTTCGGCGTGAACTTCCGCCGCCCGCTCATCTTGCTGCGGGCGTTCATGGGCGAATCGGCGCGAGTCGCCGGCAGGCGATTGATGGTGGCGCCATGCTGCTGCGGACGCATGACCGCCGACGAGCGGGACTTGCTTTCATCGGTCGCGCTGGCACAGGATCACCCCGAGATCGCGCACGATGCGCTGGCGGAAACACTGGGGGTGAAATCCTGCCTCGGCCTGCTCACGAGCGCACAGGCGGTTGCTGCGAGCTTCTCCGATCTCGGCATGCCGCTGACGCCCGCACTGGAAGGATAACCTTACGCGCCTGCGTTTCTCCCGCGATCCCGGTCGGCCGTTCACGGCGGGAGAAAAAGCGCTGGCGGCGGAGGCATTCGGCACTTCAGTCGATCCGTCGGGGGCGCGGATCCATCGTGCGCGCTGGTGGCTTTTTCAGCCCCGCAATGTGATCATGGCGCCGGATGGAGACATCTGGATTCATCCCCACGATGGCCTGTGGCGGGAGGATTATGCGAGCGCCGATTGGCCGTTGCGGGCACTCTTCGTACACGAGCTAACCCACGTCTGGCAGCATCAGCGCGGCCTGTTCCTGCCGCTGCGGCGCCATCCCTTCTGCACTTATGCCTATACGATTGTTCCGGGGCGGCCGCTGGAGGCCTACGGGATCGAGCAGCAGGCCATGATCGTGCAGCATGGATGGTGGCGTCTCGCCCATGGCGAAGACCTTGGCCCTTACGAAATGCTGTTGCCGGGGACGCGAGCGGGCTAGCCATCAGGCGGAGCGGCGGGCGTCCTCGACGAGCGCGAGCGCCAATGCGTCGCGGATGGCGTGAAGCGGAGTGTGAGCGGCGGCCGCCGGAAGCTCGGTTCCGCCTTTCCGCGCCTCTTCCGCCAGCTGCTTCTGAACGCCCTTGATCGTATAGCCGTCGCGGTTGAGCAGCTGATGGATCCGCTGGACGAGGGCGACGTCGGCGGGCCGGTAATAACGGCGATTACCAGCCCGCTGGAGCGGCTTCAATTGTGGGAAACGCGTTTCCCAATAACGAAGGATATGTTGCGGCAAGCCGAGCATCTCGCCGACTTCGCTGATCGTGCGAAATGCGCCGTCAGACTTGCCGGTATCCGCCATCGTCGGAATGATCAGCCGGCCCCGACGATACGTTCGCGCATCGACTGGCTAGCCCGGAAGGTGAGTACGCGGCGTGGCGCGATCGGCACTTCGATGCCGGTCTTGGGATTGCGGCCGACACGCTGCGCCTTGTCGCGCAACACGAACGTGCCGAATCCCGAAATCTTGACGTTCTCGCCCTGATCCAGCGCCTTGCACAGGTGGCCCAGCAGGTCTTCGACGATCTCCGCGCAGGCCGCGCGGGACAGGCCGATATTCTCATGGACGAGTTCGGATAGATCGGCGCGCGTCAGAGTGCCAGATTCCGCCATTGCTTTCCCCCAGGCTTACGAAACGGGTTCTAGACCGGCTTCCCTATCGCCAGCAAGTCACCGAAAATCAGAGAGTTCGAAGATCAGAAGCGCACTACGGCCGCGCCCCAGGTGAACCCGCCGCCCATCGCTTCCAGCACGATCAGATCACCGCGCTTGATTCGCCCGTCGCGCACCGCGCAATCGAGCGCCAGTGGGACCGAGGCTGCCGAGGTGTTGGCATGCTCGTCAACCGTGACGATCACCTTTTCGGGAGGCAGCCCAAGCTTGCGCGCGGTCGCATCCAGGATGCGTCGATTTGCCTGATGCGGCACCACCCAATCGATCGCCGAGACATCGAGGCCAGCCTTGGCGATGGCCTCGCCAAGCACGGCGGCGAGATTGACGACGGCGTGGCGGAAGACCTCCTGCCCCTTCATCCGCAGCTTGCCGACCGTACCGGTCGTGGACGGGCCACCATCGACATACAGCAGCTGATTGTGACGTCCGTCCGCATGGAGCGCGACGGATAGAATTCCGCGATCTTCGGTGTCCTCGCCCCGCAGGACGACTGCGCCGGCGCCGTCGCCGAAGAGCACGCAGGTGGTGCGATCTTCCCAATCGAGAATGCGGCTGAACGTTTCCGCGCCGATGACGAGGGCCGTGCGTGCGCTGCCGGCGCGAATCATGCTCTCCGCCACGGACAAAGCGTAGAGAAAGCCGGAGCAGACCGCCGCCACGTCGAACGCGACGCAATCGCCGACGCCCAGCATGTGCTGCACCTTCGTCGCGGACGCGGGAAAGGTCTGGTCGGGCGTAGCCGTCGCCAGCACGATCAGATCGATTGCGGTGGCATCGATGCCGGCTGCGGCAAGGGCATTGCGCGCCGCGTCTGCGGCCAAGGTGGTGGTGGTTTCCCCTTCGCCCGCAATATGGCGCGCGCGGATGCCCGTACGCTCGACGATCCACTCATCCGACGTGTCGACCGTCTCCGCGAGCTGCTCGTTCGTCACGCGGCGTTTCGGCAGCGCCGATCCCGTGCCGGCGATAACCGCGCGCAGGGTCACGCAGCGGATCCTGCATGCGACGTGCGCGTCTGAGCGAGATCCTCGGCAATGCGGTCCGTGATTCGCGCGCGGGAAAGTTTGGCGGCCACCGAAATCGCGTTGGCGAAGCCCACCGCCGAAGCGCTGCCGTGGCTCTTTACCACCGTGCCGGTGAGGCCGAGAAAAACGGCGCCGTTGCGCGTGTTCGGATCCAGGCCCTGCCGCAGCAGGGTGATCGCCGGACGCGAGAGCAGGAAGCCGAATTTGGAGCGGAACGAGCTGGTGAAGGCGCGGCGGATGAGATCGCCGATGAAGGTGGCCGTGCCCTCTGCTGTCTTCAGCGCGATGTTGCCGGAGAAGCCGTCCGAGACGATCACGTCCGCTTCACCCCGGCCCAGCGCATTGGCCTCGATGAAGCCATCGAATCGGAGCGGGAGGTGCGGGGCGCTGCGGAGCATGGCGGACGCGTCGCGCAGCGTATCCGTGCCCTTCATCTCCTCCGTGCCGATATTGAGAAGGCGTACCTTGGGTTCGGCTACGTCATGGAGGATGCGGCTATAGGCAGCGCCCATTACCGCGAATTCGAACAGGTTGCGGGCATCGCATTCGGTGTTGGCGCCGAGATCCAGCATCACCAGATCATGCGCGCCCAACGTTGGCAACAGCGCGGCGAGGGCAGGGCGGTCGATCCCCTTGATCGTGCGGAGCGCGACCTTGGCGGTCGCCATCAAGGCGCCCGTATTGCCGGCCGAGACTGCGGCATCGGCCTTGCCATCCTTCACCGCCGCAATGGCAAGACCCATCGACGTTTTCTTGGCGCGCCGAAGCGCGGCCGAAGGCTTTTCCTCGCCCGAGACGATTTCCGGCGCATGGGAGATAGCAGCCCGACCGACGAGGCGCTTGTGACGGGCCACCAAAGGCCCAAGCACCGCTTCATCGCCGAACAGGGTGAAGGAAAGCGCGGGATCGCGGGCAAGCGCGTGGGCCACGCCGGCGACGGTCGCCTCCGGCCCATTGTCTCCACCCATCGCGTCGATCGCGAGATGCGGTGTCCCGCTCACTCCCGATTCACTCCCCGGAAAGTCCGTTCCGGACGATCGATTCAGGCGCTGACCGGAAGGATCTCACGGCCGTTATAGTGGCCGCAATGCCCGCACAGGATGTGCGGCTGCTTCAGCTCGCCACAATTGGAGCATTCCTGGAACGATTCGGCCTGCAGCGCATGGTGGCTGCGGCGCATGTTCCGCTTGGACGGCGAGGTTTTTCTCTTGGGGACGGCCATCGAGGCACCTGTTCTGCGTTAGGTCAAAAAAATGCGCGACGGGCCAATACCTGATGCCACCCCAGAACCGCAAGGATCGGGGGCAGGCTTGGGGCCGGCTCGTCGCGAACGGTGCGCCTATAGCGAATTCGGCCCACGTTGCAAGCCGATGCGGAGCGTGGCAGGCCGGCGCCCTTGTAGTGGAAGGACGGACGAAGATGGTATTGCCGATCACGACGACGATGGCCGGATCGGCGACGATCATCAACCTGTGGCTGGCATTCCGCGCCTCGCAGATGCGGATCGCGGGTAAGATCTCGATCGGAGACGGCGGCAATCCGCGGATGCTGGCACGCAGCCGGGCGCATGCCAATTTCGTGGAATATGCGCCATTCTTCCTGATCCTGCTCGGTCTGATCGAATATGCGCGCGGACCCGAATCATGGCTGTGGGGCGTATCGGCTCTGTTCATGGCCGCTCGCATCGCGCACCCGCTGGGGATGGAACGCCCGGCGCCCAATCCGTTGCGGGGCGGTGGCATTCTCGTCACCTGGGTGGTGCTGCTGATCCTGGCCGGCTACGCGCTGTACCTGCCCTACGCGATGCCGCGCTGAACTCAGCCGCGCGCCAGCACGGCATCCGCGACGAACGGATTGCTCTTCCGTTCATGGCCAAAATTGGACATTGGGCCGTGGCCAGGGATGAAGGCGGTGGCATCGCCGAGCGGCCATAGCTTGGTCGTGATCGCCTCGATCAGATCGCCACGATTGCCGCGCGGAAAATCCGTGCGCCCGATCGATCCCTGAAACAGCACGTCGCCGACGATGGCGAATTGCGAGAGCGCGTGGTGAAACACGACATGACCGGGCGTGTGGCCAGGGCAATGATAAACGTCGAGAACGAGTTCGCCGACAGTGACCTGATCGCCGTCCTGTAGCCAGCGATCCGGCTCGAACGGCGTGCCCTCGATCCCGTATTTCCGGCCGTCGTCGGCAAGCCGCGCGATCCAGAAGCGGTCCTCCTCGTGCGGCCCCTCGATCGGGACGCCGAGTTCCTTCGCGAAGATGCCGGTGCCGCCGCAATGATCGATATGGCCGTGGGTGACGAGCAGCTTTTCGATCGTTACGCCCGCTTGCGCCGCCGCCGCCTTCAGCCGCGCCAGATCGCCGCCCGCATCCACGAAGGCGCCGCGCATCGTCTTCGTGCACCAGATCAGCGAGCAATTCTGCTGGAGCGGGGTAACCGGCAGAATGGCGGCGCGGAGCGGAGGTTCGATCGTCATACGCACCGAAATGAGGATGACGGCGGCATAGGGCAAGCGAAGAGGCTGGCGTCTGCCATTTGCGGCTCAACGGGAGCCGCGTAAGGCCGGCCTCGTGCCGCCCCGCCCGCCCTTTCTGCTGCTCGACGATGCCCGGCCCCGCGGGCGGCGGCTCCTGTACCGCGATCCTATGGAGATCGTGAAAGCCGAGTATGCGGGCGAGGTGTGGCCAGCGCTGACGCGGATGCGTGCGCTTGTGGCGGCGGGGCATCATCTCGCCGGCTATTTCGCTTATGAAGCGGGCTTCGCGCTCGATGAGCGGCTCTCACCTCTCGTCTGCGATGGACGACCCCTGCTGTGGTTCGGCGCCTTCGGGACGCCGGAGGATGTGACGGATGCGCCCTTTTGGGAGGATCCGGCGGGGGCATGTGCCGGAGTGCCTGAGCCGCTCATGTCGCGGGCCGACTATGAAGCGGCCATCGCGGAGATGCTCCGCCTGATCGGGGCGGGTGACATTTATCAGGCGAATCTTTCGTTCCGTGCCCGCCTGCCCGTCGCAGGTTCCCCGTCGGCGCTGTATGCCCGGCTACGCGCGGCATCGGGCGCGGGCTGGGGCGCACTTCTGGCCGATGGCGAGCGCTGGTTGCTCTCCTTCTCGCCCGAAATGTTTTTCACGCTGGCAGGCGACAAGCTTGCCGCGCGGCCGATGAAGGGGACGAGCCGGCGCGGGCGGGATGTGGCGGAGGACGATGCCCTGGCGGCATCGCTCGCGGCCGACCCCAAGCAGCGCGCCGAAAATCTGATGATCGTGGATCTGATGCGGAACGATCTCTCGCGGGTGGCGCATGCCGGCAGCGTCCGCGTGCCGGAGCTGTTCGCGGTGGAGCGCTACCCCACCGTGCTGCAGATGGTGAGCCAGATAGAGGCGACGCTGGCGCCGGGCCGCGATGCGATCGACGTGCTGACCGCCCTCTTTCCGTGCGGATCGATCACCGGGGCGCCCAAGCTGCGGGCGATGGAGGCGATCGCGGCAGTGGAGCCAGACGCACGCCATGCTTATACGGGATCGATCGGAGCGATCTCACCGGACGGCAGCGCGATGTTCAACGTCGCGATCCGGACGATCGAATGGGAGGAGGGGGCCAATGCGGCACGGCTGGGGCTTGGGTCGGCGATCGTCGCGGATTCGACGGCGGAAACCGAATGGGCCGAATGCCTGCAAAAGGCGGCCTTCGTGACGGCGGGACTGCCCAGGTTCGACCTGATCGAAACGATGCGGTTCGATCCGATGGACGGCCTGACCGAGTTGGAACGTCATCTCGCGCGGCTGAAGGCCAGCGCGGAGCAGTTGGGTTTCGCGCTCGATCGTCATGCGGTCCGCAACGATCTGCACGCCGCCACCTTTCATCGCACCACCGAAAGCCGGGTTAGGGTGCGGCTGGCCCGGAGCGGTGCGGTTGCGATCGAGGTTGCGGCGGTTCCACCGATCCCGGCCGGGGAGGTGATGGTCGCACTACGCCCGCTGCCGGTCAGCCCGGAGGATGTGCGGCTGCGCCACAAGACTAGCGATCGTCGCTTCTACACCGAGGCACGGAGCGCGTCGGGGCAATTCGAAGTGGCGTTCCTCCATCCGTCCGGCGCGATCACCGAAGGGAGCTTCACCAATATCTTCGTTCCCGGCGAAGACGGCCGGCTGCGAACGCCACCACTGTCGCTGGGCCTGCTGCCGGGCGTGTTGCGCGGGCAGCTGATCGAAGAGAGCCGCGCCTATGAGGACGAGGTGCGGGAGGTCGATCTGGTCGGAGGCTTCTTCATCGGCAATGCCCTGCGCGGTCTGATCCCCGCGCGTTTGGCCTGAGCCGCGCCATAGCGGTTGCAGCCGTTGCGACTCGGCCTCTATAGGCCGGCCCGCTTCTCCCTAATTGCAGGATAGCCTCATGCCCTTCCTTTCGGCCGCACTGGGCCGCATCACGCCTTCGCCCACGCTTGCGATGACATCGCGCACGCTCGAGCTTCAGGCGAAGGGCATCAAGGTCATCGGTCTTGCGGCGGGTGAGCCCGATTTCGATACGCCGGACTTCGTGAAAGAGGCCGCGATCGAGGCGATCCGCGTCGGCAAGACCAAATATACCAACGTGGATGGCACGGCCGAGCTGAAGGCCGCGATCGCCGGCAAATTCTCGCGTGAGAACAAGCTGACGTACGACGCATCGCAGATCAGCGTGAATGCCGGCGGCAAGCATACGTTGTTCAACGCGTTGGTGGCGACCGTGGAAGCGGGCGACGAGGTGATCGTGCCGGCACCTTACTGGGTGTCCTATCCCGATATCGTCCAGTTTGCGGGCGGCACGCCGATCTTCATCAAGGCGGGCGCTGCACAGGGCTACAAGATCACACCCGAGCAGCTGGATGCCGCGATCACGCCGCGCACCAAGTGGCTGATCCTGAATTCGCCCTCCAACCCCACCGGCGCCGCCTACACCGAAGCCGAGCTGAAGGCGCTGGGCGAGGTGCTGGTCCGGCACCCGCAGGTGTGGATCCTGAACGACGATATGTACGAGCATATCACCTACGGCGATTTCGTGTTCACCACGATCGCGCAGGTCGTGCCGGAATTGTACGAGCGGACGCTGACGGTGAATGGCTGTTCGAAGGCCTATGCCATGACCGGCTGGCGCATCGGCTATGCCGGAGGCCCGGTGGCGCTGATCAAGGCGATGTCGAAGCTGCAATCGCAATCGACCTCCAACCCATGCTCGATCAGCCAAGCGGCGGCGGTGGCCGCGCTGAACGGACCGCAGGACTTCCTGGCCGAGCGTAACGCGGCCTTCCAGCGCCGCCGCGATCTGGTGGTGCGGATGCTAAACGCGGTGGAAGGCATCCACTGCCCAACGCCGGATGGCGCCTTCTACGTCTATCCGGACGTTTCGGGTCTGATCGGAAAGCAGACCCCCAAGGGCGAAATCATCGATACCGATGCCAAACTGATCGATTATTTCTTGGACGAGGCACGCGTTGCCGCCGTCCACGGCGCGGCTTTCGGCCTCTCGCCGGCTTTCCGCGTCAGCTACGCGACATCGGAAGAGGCGCTGACCGACGCCTGCACCCGCATTCAGGAAGCCTGCGCCGCTTTGCGCTGATCTGCATCGCATGGCCGTCGCGCGCTCTTAAATTCGGCGCGCGGCGCGCCATATGCGGTTTTCGGATCCGGGCCTTCGCCTGTGAACGGAGAGCCGTCATGTCGCCTTTCGCTTCCCGATTTCTCGCCGGCGCTGCCGCCCTCGGCCTCGGCTATGCCCTGATCGGCGGCACATCCGGCCTTGCTGCCGAAAGCGTCGTTCGCGTGCCGGTGCCTGCCGTCGTTGCACCCGCCACCGGCAGTTCGGAAACGGCGGTGTTCGCGGGCGGCTGCTTTTGGGGCGTGCAGGGCGTGTTCCAGCACGTGAAGGGCGTTACCTCGGCCGTATCCGGCTATACGGGGGGAGGCTTGCGCGGTCCGAGCTATGAGCGTGTATCGGAGGGCGACACCGGCCATGCCGAATCGGTGAAGGTTACGTTCGATCCTCGGCTGGTCAGCTATGCCGATCTGCTTCGCGTCTATTTCTCGGTGGTCGCGGATCCGACCCAGCTAAATGCGCAGGGACCGGATGTCGGCACGCAATATCGCTCGGCCCTGTTCCCTACCAATGAGCGGCAGTTGAAGGTAGCGAATGCCTATCTCGGCCAGCTCAAGGCGGCGAAGCTGTGGACGAAGCCGATCGTCACCAGGATCGAGCGCGCCCAGGCCTTTTATCCGGCCGAGAGCTATCATCAGGATTATCTGACGCTGCACCCCAATGCCGGCTACATCCGCGTCAACGATCTGCCCAAGGTCGCCGCGCTGAAGACGCTGTATCCGCGCTTGTGGCGCGAGAAACCGGTGCTGGTCCGCAGCTAAGCCATAGCGCCGCTCGCTGCCGCACCGATCAGGCGGCGAGCGGGAACCGCAGCATTCGGTCGGCAACCGGCACCAGCGCCTGCGCCGCCGTGCCGACGGCCTTGCGGATCACCGGATCATCCGCATCCATGCCGCCGGTCAGCGCGCCGAACGCGGGAAGGATCAGCTTGGTGGCGCCGGCCACGAAGCAGCGGCGCGCCACGTTGCGACCGCGAAAGTTAAGCCGCAGCTTGGGATGATAATGACCGGACAGTTCCGGCCGCTGTTCCCGGGGATCGGCTTCGTGGCGCAACAGAAGCCCATCGATCCACGCCTCGTCCCGAACCTCGCCGCCGCAGCGATCCGCCACGTCACGTGCGCCGGCATCGTGATTGCCGGTGATCCAGATCCAGTCGCAGGATCCGGTCAGCGCGCGTAACCGGGCTTGGTCGGCCGGTGCCATTCGGGCGCAGCCCTCCGCATCGTGGAAGCTATCGCCCAGGCACCAGATTTCGGCGGGGTGAAGGCTGGCTACCAGCGCCTCCAATTCCGCCAGCGTCGCGGCGGTATCGTAGGGAGGTAGCATCTGCCCGGATTTGGCGTACCAGCTCGCTTTTTCGAAATGCAGATCGGCCACCAGCAGCGCCTGCCGGGCCGGCCAATAGAGAGCGCCGGAGCCGACCGCCGCCAACTCGGCCCCGCAGAACGAAAAGCGAACCATCACCTGCCCTTATCTCCGCTACGGCCCGCAACGCAACCAGCACTGGCGAAGAAGAACGCCAATTCCCACATGAAGACCTTCGCGCGCTTTCCTTTCCGAGCCTACGGAGCTAAGGCGGCGCGATTTTTTTCGGCCCCCATTTTTACTCGAGGTTTTGTTTGGCGAAGGAAGAACTGCTCGAAATGCGCGGCCAGGTGGTCGAGCTCCTGCCCAACGCGATGTTCCGCGTGCGGCTGGAGAATGATCATGAGATCCTGGGCCACACTGCCGGAAAGATGCGCAAGAACCGTATCCGCGTGCTTGTCGGCGATGAGGTGCTGGTCGAGCTGACGCCCTATGATCTGACCAAGGGCCGCATCACCTATCGCTTCAAGTAAGCGGCCGGCGCGATAGTGCCCGCGCGCCTGATTCTCGCGTCCGCGAGCCCGCGTCGATTGGATTTGCTGGCGCGGCTGGGCCTGAAGCCCGATGCGATCGATCCCGCCGATATCGATGAAAGGCCGCTGAAGGCCGAATTGCCGGCCGATCATGCGCGCCGGCTTGCGGCAGCGAAAGCCGCTGCCGTTGCCGCACGCCATAATGGCGCAGTTATCCTTGCCGCCGATACGGTCGTCGCGGCTGGCCGCCGTATTCTGCCCAAAGCGGAAACGGCGGATGAGGTGGCGGCGTGCCTCGCCTTGCTGTCCGGGCGTCGGCACCGCGTGCTGACGGCGCTGACGGTGATCGATGCCGGGGGAATCGCCCGACACCGCCAGTCGACGACGATCGTCGCCTTCGCCCCGCTCTCCGCCGCCGCCATTCGCGGTTATGCGAAGTCGGGGGAGGGCGTCGGCAAGGCGGGCGGCTATGCCATTCAGGGCGCGGCCGAGGCCTTCGTGCGCCGGATCGATGGCAGCCATTCCGGCGTGATCGGCCTTCCCCTCTTCGAAGTGCGTGGCCTGCTGATATCGGCAGGTCTGCTGCCGGCCTGAACGATGGCCGTCTGGCTCTATGAGGCCGGGATCGGCGAAGCACGGGCGGCGCTCATCGATAAAGGCGAGATCGTCGAGATGTA
>Ga0247730_1000163_pt1 | contig 65000 bp, 56 predicted proteins | sample UWRJL073202C2_FD_180959 | JGI IMG/M metagenome (GOLD analysis project Ga0247730, IMG submission 180959) | Plant litter microbial communities from Arlington Agricultural Research Station in Wisconsin, United States - UWRJ-L073-202C-2 | ecosystem: Environmental > Terrestrial > Plant litter >...
ATAATTCCTCCTTTTTTAAGCACCTCGACAACCTGTTCGATGGCCTTGGGATTAGGATTCTCCGGATATATTTTGATAAGCATATGTAAATTTACAAAAAACTTTGCTGAGCAATAGCAATATCTTTAAGGTTCAACTTGGCAAAGTTTGGTCTGGTGGCGAATTACCTGATACTCGTCTTTGTTAAACTTCCTTGTGATCTTTTTGAACTGGGAAGTAAAACCAGGATAGATCACAACATTTTTGCCTCCGCTATTATGGTGCCAGCTCCTGCAACCGGAAAGCCACACGGTTCCCCTGAATTTTTTATTCAGGTAATCCATATACGATTCTTGTACCACCGCTTTCAGGTCTAAATAACTGTTGCCGCCGGCAGCTTCAATCTCGCTGATATAGCTTAGGATATAAGCAGACTGTAATTCCATGATCAGCAGGGAAGAGTTAAACCCGGATATAGTATTAGGCCCTGATACAAATGCCAGATTAGGAAAGCCGTTTGTAACCATTCCCTTATAACATTCAGCATTTGTCTTTTTCCAGGTATCGCGCAGATTTTTCCCGTTAAGCCCAACGATATTGATTTCAAAGTTCATTTCCGCAGCCTCAAATCCTGTTGCCATGATGACAGCATCAAACTGATATTCTTTTCCGGCATTTGTCCTTATGCCGTTTATCGTAAAACTGTCAATTTGCTCTACTTCAAGGCTTACATTCGGACGGTTAAATACCGGATAATAATCATCAGACCTCATCACCCGCTTACAGCCAATGGTATAATCCGGTATGAGTTTTTTTATGGTTTCAGGATGATCTATTGCCTTAGACAGGTTATTGATGAAAATTCTTTGAAATAACTTGTTGATCCATTGCGGGCCAACAAATGCTATTCCTAAAAGTTCATTTTTCCAGTAATGGAAGAAGCGCGTAATTCTCATCAATACCGGATAATTCCTGAATTTTATTTGGTCAGCAGCAGAATAGCCTATGTTGTTACGCGGTACTATCCAGGCTGCGCTCCGCTGGAAAACAGTAAGGTGTCTGACGATCCCTGCGATCGAGGGGATGATCTGAACGGCGCTTGCGCCGGTTCCAATTATCGCTATTCTTTTATCCTGAAGCGGATAGGCCGGTTCCCATTTTGAGGAGTGGATGATTTTACCATGATAGGTGTCAATTCCTTTAAAGGGTGGAATATTAGGACGGTTGATGGTACCTGGTGCAACCACCAGCACTTTCACGGTGGTGGTTTGACTATTTGTGTTTGTTAACCGCCAGGAACCGCTTTCGGCCACAAAGGTAGCGTCATTGATGTTCTGATTGAATCTGATATGTTTTCTTATGTCATTTTTGTCAATTACGTGATTGATATAGGTATATAGTTCGGATTGAGTGGCATATAAACTTTCCCAGTCAGGATTCGGTTCGTCAAAGAAAGAATATACCGGAGCAGCAATATCGCAGCGGCAGCCGGGATAGATATTGTCTCGCCATACTCCTCCTGCTTCAGCGGCCCTTTCTAAAATGACAAATGAATTATTGCCTGTTTTTTTTAATTTTAATGCAGTTGATATCCCACCAAATCCTGCACCTATAATACCAATTTGAAAGTCTGTATCCAAAATAAATTTATTTGTTACTATAACGATAAACCTTCATTTGTATTATTTGCAGCCCGGATTAGGTTGAAGTATGTAATTTTACTAAAAACTTTCATCCGTAATTTGATAATTATCGTACTATTGATGATTAATTGTTAAACCTGTTTGTATGAGAAAAGCATTTATTGCGATTGCCGCGTTCCTGGTCACGGCAACTTTGATGATCAGTATGGCATGGCCACCTTTTTACTGGGCCTTTATCTTCATCGGCCCGGTTGTCTTACTGGGTATTTATGACCTGTACCAGCCTAAACATAGTATCGTAAGAAATTATCCCGTAGTAGGCCGGTTGCGGTATCTAGCCGAAGACCTGCGCCCTAAGGTATACCAGTATTTCGTAGAGAGTGATACCAACGGAAAACCCTTTAGCAGGTTAAACCGGTCGCTGATCTATCAGCGTGCAAAAAAAGAAAATGATACTATCCCTTTTGGTACACAGCTGGATGTCTATGAGAATGGTTACGAATGGCTGAGCCATAGTATTGCGGCGGTCAGTCATCATGAACTGGATGAAGACCCGAGAGTGCTGGTAGGAGGGCCAGACTGTGCACTGCCGTATTCTGCCAGTATATTTAATATTTCTGCCATGAGTTTTGGCTCGTTAAGCCAGAATGCGATCCTTGCCTTAAACGGAGGGGCCTTTATGGGAAACTTTGCACACAATACAGGTGAGGGTGGCATCAGTGATTACCACGCCGGGCCAAAAGGTGATCTGATCTGGCAGATCGGAACGGGTTATTTTGGCTGCCGGAACCATGACGGAACGTTCAATTACGATGCTTTTTCAGTCAGGGCAAAGACTGAACAGGTGAAGATGATCGAGATCAAGCTCTCGCAGGGGGCCAAGCCCGGGCATGGGGGGATACTTCCGGCAAGAAAGGTTACGCCTGAGATTGCAAGGATCAGGCTGGTGAAGGAAGGGTATGATGTAATTTCTCCCCCTGCACATTCTGCGTTCTCTACGCCATTGGAAATGATGGCTTTTGTGAAAAAATTAAGAGAGCTGTCCGGTGGAAAACCTGTTGGCTTTAAATTGTGCATCGGGCGCAAAAGTGAATTTTTTGCTATTTGTAAGGCCATGATAGAATCCGGGACCTATGTAGACTTTATCACTGTTGACGGGGGCGAGGGCGGTACCGGTGCCTCTCCGCAGGAATTCTCTAATGCTGTAGGAATGCCATTAAGAGAAGGGCTGGCATTTGTTTATGATGTGCTCAGCGGGTTTGACCTCAAGAAACACATAAAGATCATCTCTTCGGGAAAGGTCTCCTCAGGATTTGACCTGGTTAAAAATATAGCTCTCGGAGCAGATATGTGTAATTCTGCCAGGGGAATGATGTTTGCCCTCGGATGTATCCAGGCTTTGGAATGCAATAGCAATACCTGTCCAACGGGGGTAGCTACCCAGGACCCCAGTTTAATGAAAGGACTGGTTGTGGATGATAAGAAGGTACGCGTATTCAACTATCACCGTTTAACGGTAGCCAGTGCAGTAGAACTACTGGGGGCTGCAGGACTAAGGCATACCTATCAGCTGACCCGCGCATATATTAACAGGAGGATCTCAACGAATGCAATTCAATCCTATATGGAGACTTTTCCTTATATCCCTGAAGGAAGTTTATTAAATACACCTTATCCATTACGGTTTGAACTGGGGATGGCGCTGAGCACAGCGGCCAGTTTTGCACCAACGGATTACCGGGTAACTTCTATTGATTACGCGCATGCGAATTCATTTTCGGATAGCTTGCCGCAATCTAATTAAGCCGCGCGGGCGGATGATCTGCCAGCCAGATCAATCACAAATATAATCCAAAACAAAAAACTCCCTGAAAGGGAGTTTTTTGTTTGATCTTGTATGAAGATGAATGCCGCTGATTAAAACTCGGCGTTCTTCGGATAACGTGGGAAAGCGATCACATCCCTGATGTTGGTCATTCCGGTAACAAACAGTACCAGACGCTCAAATCCCAATCCAAAGCCTGCATGCGGAGCAGACCCGAATTTCCTTGTGTCCAGGTACCACCAGAGCTCTTCCTGAGGGATGTTGAGTTCTTCCATACGCTGGGTAAGCTTATCCAGGCGTTCCTCTCTTTGTGATCCGCCGATCATTTCACCAATACCAGGGAATAGGATATCCATTGCGGCTACGGTTTTCCTGCCTTCTGCATCGGGTTCGTTCTGGCGCATATAGAAGGATTTAATATCCGCAGGATAATCTGTAAGGATCACCGGTTTTTTGAAATGTTTTTCTACCAGGAAGCGTTCATGTTCAGATTGCAGATCGGCACCCCATTCATTGATCAGGTATTTGAATTGCTTTTTCTGATTTGGTTTTGACGAACGTAAAATGCTGATGGCCTCTGTATAGGTAAGGCGTTGGAAATCGTTATTTAAACAGAAATTCAGTTTGTCAATCAGTGAAAGTTCAGAACGCTCGTTTTGCGGTTTCGTTTTTTCATCTTCAAGCAGGCGGGTATTTAAAAACTCAATTTCTTCTTTACAGTTTTCCAGGGCATAGCTGATCACATACTTCATCATATCCTCGGCAAGCTGCATGTTGTCTTCCAGATCGGCAAAAGCCACTTCGGGTTCAATCATCCAGAATTCGGCAAGGTGGCGTGTAGTGTTGGAGTTCTCAGCACGGAATGTAGGCCCGAAGGTATAGATCTGGCCAAAAGCCATTGCTGCCAGTTCACCTTCAAGCTGGCCGGAAACGGTGAGGTTTGTGGCCCTTCCGAAAAAGTCCTCTGAAAAATCTACCTTGCCATCTTCGGTTCTTGGTGTGTTATCGAAATCAAGTGTAGTTACTTTAAACATTTCTCCTGCACCCTCAGCATCAGACGCAGTGATTACAGGAGTATGCATATAGACAAAGCCCCGTTCATTATAAAACTGGTGGATGGCAAACGCTAATGCATGACGAACTTTAAAAACTGCATTAAAAGTATTGGTACGGAAACGCAGGTGTGCAATTTCTCTTAAAAATTCAAGGCTGTGTTTTTTTGGCTGCAAAGGGAATTTCTCTGCATCACTGTCGCCAAGGATCTCAATGGTATCCGCTTTGACCTCCACATTTTGTCCTTTACCAAGAGAAGGTATCAAGGTACCTGTAACGGCAATAGCCGCACCGGTAGTAATTCTTTTTAATAATTCTTCTGATGTATTTGTGAAATCAACAACGATCTGTATGTTGCCCATACATGAGCCATCATTGATGGCAATAAACTGGTTGTTGCGGAAGGTTCTTACCCATCCCATTACCGTTACTTCTCTGTTGAAATCTGCAGTGCCTAACAGGCTTTTTATTTTTTCTCTTTTAATCATGATTTTCTTGTGGAGCGCTCAAAAATAAGGAATTCCATCAAGAAATAAGAGGAGAGGCCGGAGAAGTTTACGACCATCAGACCAGTTTCAGTTTTATGAAGCACGATTGCTTATTTGCTGGTTTTTGAGAGTTTAATGCAATTTTTTATTTTTTAATCGGATTATTAATGTTAAAATCATGTTAAATTAATAATTTCCTGTATTTTGTGTAGTAGTATCATGGTTATTGCTGTTTTTATAACGCATAAATCTTGTTTTTGCATATTTATTTACAATTCTTAATATTATATATGCCTTTTACAGGTATTTAATGGTGATTTTGTGTTAATTGTATATTTTAAAATAAAAAAAACAAAATAAATGTTGCAATTGTGTTAAAAGTTCGTATGTTTGTATTGCTCGTTTAATTTATATTTGGTTTAAAGATCCTCCGACCTAAAAGTTGGAGGATTTTTTGTTTTACAGGATTCCCGGAATAAAGCGCATAAAAAAATGCCAACTGAATTAACAGTTGGCATTAGTATAAGTGTGAAAGGGCTTAGCCTTTGCTATAAAATTAAGCCAGAACTTCAGTAACCAGAGCAGCTGCATCTTTCAACGCAATTGCAGAGAATACTTTCAATCCGGATTCATCGATTAATTTTTTGGCTTCTTCAGCATTTGTACCTTGTAAACGGCAGATAATCGGAACAGGGATATCACCTATCTCATTATAAGCATCAATCACACCTTGTGCAACACGGTCACAACGTACAATACCACCAAATATATTGATCAGGATAGCTTTAACATTTGGATCTTTAAGGATAATGTTAAAACCGGCTTTCACAGTTTGTGCGTTTGCAGTACCACCTACATCAAGAAAATTGGCAGGTTCACCGCCGGCGATTTTAATGATGTCCATCGTAGCCATTGCCAAACCGGCACCGTTAACCATACAGCCAACATTTCCGTCCAGTTTTACATAGTTTAAGTTTGACTCACTTGCTTCAACATCAGTTGGATCTTCTTCCAGTTTATCACGCATTGCTGCATAGTCAGGATGACGGAACAAAGCGTTTTCGTCCAGGTCTACCTTAGCATCAACAGCAATAATTTTATCGTCTGAAGTTTTTAAAACAGGGTTGATCTCAAACATTGCAGAATCAGTGCTGTCATAAGCTTTGTATAAAGCAGTAACAAATTTCACCATTTCTTTGAATGCTCCGCCGCTTAAACCAAGATTGAAAGCAATTTTACGTGCCTGGAAACCTTGAAGGCCTACAGCAGGGTCAACTTCTTCTTTGAAAATTAAGTGAGGAGTATGTTCTGCAACTTCTTCAATATCCATACCGCCTTCAGTAGAATACATGATGATGTTTTTGCCAGCTGCACGGTTTAATAAAACGCTCACATAAAATTCCTTTGTTTCAGAAGCACCTGGATAGTAAACGTCCTGAGCAACCAGGATCTTATTTACTTTTTTACCTTCAGCTCCGGTTTGAGGAGTAATCAGTTGCATACCTAAAATATCGGTAGCTCTTTGTTTAACCTCGTCCAGGTTTTTGGCTAATTTAACACCACCGCCTTTTCCTCTGCCGCCAGCATGGATTTGTGCTTTAATCACTACCCAGTCAGAGTTATAGTCTGCTTTCATCTTTTTAGCAGCTTCTACAGCCTGCTCAACAGTTTCGGCAACTATGCCCTCTTGTACGGCAACACCAAAACTTTTAAGTATTTCTTTACCTTGATATTCGTGTATATTCATTAGCTGAAAAATTTGATCCAAATCTACAATTTCAGATTGGTTTTAAAAACTTATTCTGGGTTTTATCCGCCGGTAAAAGGTGTAATATTAACGTTAACTAGATTTAATCTCAACTTTTTGTAAGTTTGCTACATGCTAAAAGCTATAGGTATTAAAAAAGCTTACGGAAATCTGCCGATCCTTAAAGGCGTGGATTTTGAGGTCAGTAAGGGAGAGATTGTCAGTATCATCGGGGCCTCGGGTGCCGGCAAAAGTACACTTTTACACATTTTGGGTACGCTGGATAAGCCTGATGCGGGTACCGTAGAATTAAATGGTACCAGGATCAACAAACTTTCCGGCGCACTGCTGAGCGTTTTCAGGAATGAGAATATAGGATTTGTATTTCAGTTCCACCACCTGCTGCCCGAATTTACTGCACTTGAAAACATTTGCATTCCTGCCTTTATTGCAAAAAAAAGCAGGAAAAGTGCAGAATTACGTGCCATGGAACTCATGGACCTGCTGGGTCTGAAGGAACGCGCATCGCACAAGCCTAATGAACTTTCCGGAGGCGAGCAGCAGCGTATTGCTGTTGCAAGGGCGCTCATCAATGACCCATCGATCATACTGGCCGATGAGCCTTCCGGTAACCTGGATTCTGCCAATGCACAGTCGCTCCACCAGTTTTTTATTACCCTTCGTGATAACTTTAAGCAGACTTTTGTTATTGTTACCCATAATGAAGACCTTGCCGAGATCAGCGACAGGGTGGTTACCATGAAAGATGGTTTAATTGTATAAGATTTGAAAACATTGATTACCGGAGGGAAATCTTCCCAGGCACTAAAACTATTAAAAGCATTTACGGGAAACCTGGTTTTACTGGCCGATTATGGCGAAACTCCTTCTTTTTCGTCCGCACAATATCAATTTATAAGCCTTGGCGACAGAAATGAAGATACTACGGCTCATAATCTGTTGAGTGTATGCCTTGACCAGGAGGCGGACTGTCTGTTGCCGCTTTATATCTTTGAGCTCCAAGCCGTAGTGAAATCACTGGTCTTGTTTGAGGAATTTAACATCCATGTACTGCTGCCGGATCTGGCCACCTTTCCGCAATACCCTTTAAGCGGGGCTTCTGATTTACAGCACTGGGCCGTATATGACAGGGGAGAACTGATCTATGCCTCCATTCCGGAATTGGAACCTGGCGAAAACACAGACGGGCTGAATGGCGTTTTTTATATAGACCAGACCCCTGAGGGAACTAAGCGTACACTATTTACGATAGCCTGATGACTTACAAAGATTATATCAGCGGCAGCCAGGCCTTTGTATTTGAGCTGGACAATGTGCTCTACCCGGAGAAAGACTACTGGCTGCAGGTGTATTACCTGTTTGCGCAGTTCATTGAATATGCCGAGCAAATCGAAGGAGCGGGGATCATCCGTTTTATGGAAGAGACCTACCGTAAGGACGGCCACTCCGGGATCTTCAGCAAGACGGCAGCGCAGTTTAATATACCTGAAAAATACCAGGTTAACTTCGATTTGCTGCAGCAAAATGCCAGGCTGCCCTTAAAATTATTGCTGTTTGCACCGGTGCTTGATTTTCTGAAAGAGGTTAGGGTGGCAGGCAAACCTATCTTTTTGCTGGTTGACGGAGACCCTGCAATACAGCTGAACAAGATCAGGCAAATGGAATGGAATGGCCTTGAACAAGATATGAAGGTGTATTTTCTGGCCGAAATGGCCGGTGGGTATATAGATGGTATTGAAAGGATTACAACTGAAAGTGGTGTTAAAAGTGAAGAAATTCTGGTTGTCGGAGCAAAAAAAGATGGCACGAATTTAGCATATTTTAACACTTTAAGGTTTCTGACGATCGACAAACTTTCCGTAACTTAATTGCGTAATTACCAGCAGTCTATATCCCATTCCTATGAATACTATTTTTACTAAAAACCGCTTTAGCATATTTTCTATATTGATCCTTGGTATTGGCGGTTTAGCTGCCTGTAAAAAGAATAAATCAGACGATGTTGCCACCACAACCACCACCACAGGGGTGCCTTCAACGGGCTCACGCAAGGAGCTCACATTAGATTCATTATTCCTGTATGCCAAGCAGATTTATTTCTGGAATGATGCCCTTCCTGAATACAGCACATTTAATCCAAGACAATATTCGTCGAAAGCTGTTGATCTGGATAATTATGATGATGAATTGTATGCGATCAGCCAGTTGAAACTCAATCCTGCAACAGGCAAACCCTATGAATACTATGGTGACGGGTTCCCAAAATATTCTTACATCGAGGACATCACCACAGCTAACCCCAACGCAACTTCGAGTGTAAACGGTAAAGCTAATGTAGATACCGAAGGTAACGGATATGATATCGGCATCAGGCCGGTTTATTACCTGGTTCGTAACTCTAATGCTTATTATCTTTTTATAACTGCTGTTTATCCGGGCTCACCGGCTGCGGCGGCAGGCGTACAAAGAGGCTGGGTAATCACCAAAGTAAATGGTACATCGATTGGCACCAATTATTCTACCGAACGCTCATCGGTTAGTACTGCCCTGGATGCAGCTTCTGTGAAAATCGAGGGCTATAATTATGTGGATAAAGTTCCATTCAGCCTCACTTTAAACAGGGCGTCTTACAAAAGCAGCCCTGTGTATGCTTCCAAAGTAATTTTAAGGTCTGGTAAGAAGATTGGATACCTGGCCTTTGCACGGTTTTCGGCCTTAACAAACCAGGATGCACCAAGCGATGCAAATCTTGATCCTGTATTTTCTAATTTCAGCACACAGGGAATTACAGATCTGGTAGTTGATCTCCGGTATAACGGGGGTGGATATATCCAGACAGCTGAATATCTTGCTAACCTGATTGCACCTTCCGGCACGACAGGGAAAAAGATGTATACTGAGATCTACAATACCGCCTTGCAGGCCAATCCTAAAACAACGATCATGGTCAATCAACCATTGTTAACTTCAGCAGGTAAGGTTCAGTTCCAGGATGGTAAAATGGTTACCTATGCTGATATCGATTATTCGCAGGCGGGCAATACTACTAATTTCACAAAAAAAGGAACACTGAACTCAGTTACCAATGTGGTTTTTATCGTAAGCGGCAGTACAGCATCTGCAAGCGAGCTGCTGATCAATTCTCTTAAGCCCTACATGACCGTGCAGCTTGTAGGAGATACTACCTATGGCAAGCCGGTAGGTTTCTTCCCGATCACCCTGGAGCACAGGTACGATGTATATATGTCACTCTTTGAAACACGAAATGCAAATAACGAAGGCGGCTATTACACAGGCATGGTTCCGGGCACGTTTGTGGATGACAACTCACAATATCCTTTTGGAGATGAAAGAGAACAGGATCTTTCTGCAGCTTTAAACTTAATTGCCCCGGGATCTGTTTCCAGTCAGAGCGCTACAAGCAGCGTCAAAGACCGGAGTTCACAGGTGTCTTCATTCAGTTATTCCGGTGTTAAACCTGCTAACCCGCAAAGCGAGTTTGTGGGTATGATTGAGAAAAAACATAAGTTGAAGAAGTAAACAAATTACAGTACGCTAACTGTAATCACACCTGTATCACGCCAACCGCTTAGTTATATCAGGATATGACCTTTTCTGCAGGAAACTTCGGTGAAAGATGCTGCATATAACACTATGCAAGCCCAATAAGTGCGTTGCGACTGCGCTATTTTAAGCGAAAAAGCGCAGTCGCAACGCACTTATAGCTTATTCAAAGCGTTTTAAGCGCAATCAATGAGTGAACAAGGGAAGAATAATGGAGTAAAGTATCAACCTACCTTCTTTTAGACTGGAGTTTTTCCCTGAATACTTTTTCTACGGTCCGGTCTTTATCAAAATTGTCAGTGATCTCCAGGATGCCATTGGCCGCGTTGATAAAGAATTCCTGGTTAATGTTCTCAAAGGTATCGGTTGATTTGTGGTAGTCTTTATGGTCTTCTACACCGAAGTAAACAAAAGGAATATTTTTGTTATTAAAAGCAGCCTGGTCACTTTGTTCGGTCCAATCGTCAATACCCAGTTTTGGGTTATCGTGCCCGAAAAGTATCTTCAGGTCAGGAATAGTGGTGACAATGTAATTCTTTAACTGGGGGTTTTTATAGGTGCCCGAAGCATACAGTTCCCCTTTGTCATTGTGGCTGATCATATCAAGGTTAATATTAAGCCTGATCCTTTTCACATCAATAGGCAGGTGGCCAACAAAATATTCTGAACCTTTTCTGCCAAATTCTTCCGCATCGAATGCAGCAAAGATCAGCGTATAGTTTGGTTTGCTTTTGGCATAATGGGCCGCTATTTTCAGCATTCCGGCTACGCCGGATGCATTATCATCTGCTCCGTTGAAGATCTTGCCATTGATGATCCCCAGGTGATCATAATGCGCCGATATGACAATTACTTTGCTGCTGCTGCCCGGAATATAACCGATCATATTTCGTCCCAGTATCTTAGGGTCATCAATTCCTGAGAAAGTAAAGGACTGCTGATAGCTGTTCAACAGGGGGAAAGATTTTAAACCAATTTCTTTGAAACGTTTGCTGATATAATTCCTGGCCAGTTCTGCCCCTTTTGTTCCTGTTTTCCTTCCCTCAAAGGCATCTGAGGAAAGCGTTTGAACATCTTTTAGTAACTGATCTGAGTGTGCCGGAAGATTAGATGTTTTTACCGCATTGCAGCCCACTGCTAACAACAGGGGCAGGAGTAAATATAATTTCATAGCAATAGGTTTAGTTGAGTACAGCTTTTAATGTATTACGTAAAGCCTAATATATTACAAATTAATGACAGATCAATAGCCAAATGAAAAAATTAACTTTGTTGGAGTATCTGCCTGATTTATAAAACTAAAAATTAATCAGCAAAGCATATACTTGCTGTTTTCCGGATATATGGCACATCATGATAATGTTTTGCCCTGAGGATAAGCTATAATTGAGCCATGTTGTAAATCTTCCCGGGGTGGGATGGCCCAAAACAGAAAAAGATTGGCAAAGCCAATCTTTTTCTGTTTTATTAAGGTTTTGTATTAACCTAAGTATGATTTTAATATTTTGCTGCGGGAAGTATGGCGCAGGCGTTGTAAAGCTTTGTCTTTGATCTGACGTACGCGTTCACGGGTTAAATTGAATTTTTCTCCTATCTCTTCAAGAGAGAGAGGGTGATTGGTGCTCAAACCGAAGAACAGAACAATAATTTCTCTTTCACGTTCTGTTAAAGTAGACAGTGAACGTTTGATCTCTTCAGAAAGAGATTCATTGATCAGGCTGCTGTCTGTATTTGGCTCATGGTTTTCCAGTACATCAAGAAGCGTATTTTCTTCACCCTGTACAAACGGGGCATCCATAGATACATGGCGGCCTGAGTTGCTTAAAGTATCTGAAATTTTATCAACCGTAGTTTCAAGGATATCTGCGAGTTCTTCCGGAGAAGGTTCACGTTCATATTCCTGTTCTAATTTCGAGAATGCTTTACTGATCTTGCTCAATGAACCCACCTGATTTAAAGGAAGGCGCACAATACGACTTTGCTCAGCGATAGCCTGTAAAATAGACTGACGTATCCACCATACAGCATAAGAGATAAATTTGAAACCTTTGGTTTCATCAAATCTTTTTGCAGCTTTGATCAGACCCAGGTTACCCTCGTTAATTAAATCACCCAAAGTTAAGCCCTGGTTCTGGTATTGCTTTGCAACAGAAACCACAAAACGTAAATTTGTTTTGGTTAAGCGTTCTAAAGCAGCCTGGTCACCCTCACGTATCTTTCTTGCCAGTATTACTTCCTCTTCTGCGGTGATTAAATCTACTTTGCCAATCTCATGAAGATATTTGTCTAGAGATTGACTCTCGCGATTGGTTATGGATTGGGTAATTTTGAGTTGTCTCATTTATGTGCTTTGGTGCTCGTTATTTATTGAACGTGCAAAAGTAAGGATTAAAAGGCAATTTTAAAACATAAATTCCTGAAAACGTTACACTTTACACTCGTTATTTATGTATTTGTTAAACAGCAAAAATTATTCCAAAGTACTTTTGACAGGTGTTCGTACATATACTCATATTTATCGTATTTTTATTATAAGTCAATAACAAATAGTTGTTTTATAATATATTACGTATATTATATTAGTTGGGTTTTTCTGCTATAACAATATAGTTTTATGAGTTTTAAATTATAAATAAAGCGCGTAGTGCCATTTCAGGTTATTTACTGTCAGGAATAAACCGATTAGTGTATTAAATACTAGAAGTTCATCTTTAATCCAAACCCGAGACGGAAAATGTCAGTAAAGGGAATTCCTTTTTTATCATGGTACCAGTTGATCGCATACAGGTCATTTGTATTCGTTTCCACATAAAGGCTGATCGACTTTATCTTACTGCTTCCATCTCCCAGTATTTTTAATTCTGAAGTCAGTCCGAGGTGCTCCCTCAGGGCGGGCGACCAGAAATAGTATCCTTTGTCATACACCTGCGAATCAAATTCAAATCCAAATTCCTGGCCGAACGTGTAAGAAAGAAATGCAACCGGATTGATGGGATGAAAGATGAGCTGGTCACCGATGTGGATGGTGAAGGGTTTGTAATCCAGCTTAATGGCCGCAATATCTAATTCTCCCCCTTTATTTTTTGGTACATAGCCGAAATGAAAGCTCAGCGTGCTTTTCTCTTTCCATAAATTATAACCTATGCCACCACTGATATACCCTATGCTGCCGGCGTACTGCATGATCAGCTGATCCGGGATCAGGGTATTGATCAGTTTTGATTGAGCCCTGGCGGTTTGCACACTGCAAAGTAGTAGAGGAAGAATATTAAAAAGTAACAGGGTGCGTAGTAAGTTGGCCATTTGTAATGTCAATGATGGTAAAAGTCTTGTTTAAGATTGTATTGGTAATAATGAAAGGTATTCCTGTGCCATTGGCCCGGTAAATTGAGTCTGCCGAATGGCGGTGGGAGTGGACAGAAGCCAGCATTCCGGGAGTACTATTAAACAAATTTTCATAGCCGCTCCTCAGGGTCTGATCAAAATCTGCATCTATTGGCGGAACGTGTGAGAAGGCCATGATATACTGGGTGCCTTCATCTTTTGAGAGGTTCATACGAAGCCAGTCGAGATTGGGAGTAGTATGGTCAAAACTATGCTCCCTGCTATTTGCATCGTGGCACACAAATTTGATCCCTCCATAATCAAAAGTGAAATTTGGGCTGCCATACATCCGCTGGTAAACAAAGTTCCCTTCTGCATTCTCGTCGTGGTTTCCCAATACCGTAATAAAAGGGACTTTTAATTTGTTGTAGATATCATAGATCCCCTGGAACTCGGTTAACAAACCGAAATTAGTGATGTCACCGTTGAGGACAACGAAATCAATGTCGTCCTGCGAATTCACGTAGTCTACAAAACCCTTGCTGTCTGTGTAATCTGTGTGGGTATCACCCGAAACCGCGATCCTGATATGCGCACCGGCAGTCTTTTTTGATAGTTCAGAAATTTCACGTGCGTTTACATCCTCCGGAGTAGTGGCATCAAACTTTTGATTGGGGCTGAACTCGTTTCTATTACAACTGAATATAAATAGCGCTAAAAGATAAAATAGTATTTTTTTCCTCATTCTTATTTTTAAACGATATAATGTCTAAAAAGTTGGGGAAAAATATGAGTTGTTATAAATCTGACAATTTAAAGATATTTTTCAGTCTGATGCCTTTTTCTGTCTGCTGTACCGTACAGCACTCATTTACAGCATCATGTTCCAGATAAAGCACATATTCATTGCGCGCAGCTTCTTCAAGAAATTCCTTTTTCTCTTTTAGTGTTTGCAGGGGAAACATATCATATGCCATCACGTACGGCAGGGGGATGTGCCCGGTGGAAGGAAGCAGGTCAGCAGCGTAAACAATGGTACGTCCCTTATAGGTTAGCTGAGGGAGCATCATGGCATCGGTATGGCCAAAAGCAAAGCGTACCCTGAAATCTGCTGAAAATTCTGCCTGCTCCACAGTTTCAATAAACTTGAGTTGCCCGTTTTCCTGTATGGGCAGGATATTCTCTTTCAGAAATGAAGCCTTTTCCCTGGCATTGGGGTTTACTGCCCATTCCCAGTGTTTTTCATTACTCCAGTAACTGGCATTTTTAAACGCCGGGATCAGCTGTTCGCCCTGGCGTACTATTGCACCACCGCAATGGTCAAAATGCAGATGGGTGAGAAATACGTCAGTAATATCATCCCTGCTGAACCCTTTGGCAGCAAGTGATCTTTCCAGCGTGTCTTCGCCATGAAGATAAAAATGGCTGAAGAATTTTTCATCCTGTTTATCACCAATACCTGTATCAATCAATGTGAGCCTGTCGCCGTCTTCAATGAGCAGGCAGCGCATAGCCCAGGTACACATATTGCTGGCATCTGCCGGATTGGTTTTTTGCCATATAGATTTCGGTACCACGCCAAACATGGCACCTCCGTCAAGTTTAAAAAGTCCGGTTTCTATGGTGTGTAAGATCATACAGAATTGGGTTTGCGTAAAAATAAAAAACCCGTTGATAATTCAACGGGTTTTCAGATGATTTATTAGCTGTAGTCTACAAGTGAATTACTTCTCCGTATGCGTCAGCAGCAGCTTCCATAATGGCCTCACTCATTGTAGGGTGGGGGTGTACGGATTTTATGATTTCATGACCAGTAGTTTCCAGTTTACGGGCAACAACGATTTCGGCGATCATCTCAGTAACGTTGAAACCGATCATGTGTGCACCTAACAGCTCTCCGTATTTTGCATCAAAGACCAGTTTAACAAAACCATCTTTCGCACCTGCAGCGCTCGCTTTACCCGAGGCCGAAAATGGGAATTTACCGATCTTCAATTCATAACCCGCAGCTTTGGCGGCTTTTTCTGTATAACCTACGGAAGCAATTTCCGGAGTACAGTAGGTACATCCCGGGATATTGTTATAATCCAGCGGCTCAGGGTTCTGACCTGCAATTTTCTCTACACAGATAATTCCTTCAGCAGATGCAACGTGGGCCAGGGCTTGTCCGCTAACGATATCACCGATGGCGTAATAACCTTTTACGGAGGTGTTGTAAAACTCATCCACAACAACTTTTCCCTTTTCGGTTTTGATACCGGTTTCTTCTAAACCTATGTTTTCAATGTTAGCAACTACACCAGCGGCAGAAAGTACGATATCGCACTCAATGGTTTGCATACCGGCAGCAGTTTTCACCTGAACTTTACAGCCGCTTCCGGAGGTGTCCACAGATTCTACGCTTGACGAGGTCATCACTTCGATACCTACTTTTTTGAAGCTGCGCAGTAATTGTTTGGAGATATCTTCGTCTTCTACCGGAACGATGTTATCCAGGAATTCCACCACGGTAACTTTTGTTCCCATTGTAGCATAGAAATAAGCAAATTCTACACCGATGGCGCCAGAACCCACTACCAGCATAGATTTAGGCAGTTCGGGTAAAACCATTGCCTGTCTGTAACCGATGATCTTTTTACCGTCCTGTTTTACACTTGGCAATTCTTTTGAACGGCCGCCTGTTGCTACAATAATATTTTTTGCCGTATGTTCCTGAGCGGAACCGTCGGCGCCTTTTACCTCTACCTTGTTGCCTGGTTTAACTTTACCAGTACCCATGATCACGTCAATCTTATTTTTCTTCATTAAGAATTGAACGCCTTTACTCATCCCGTCGGCTACACCACGGCTGCGTTTGATCACTGCAGCAAAATCTACGTCAGCTCCGGCAGTTGTAATGCCGTAATCAGCAGAGTGATTGATATATTCAAATACCTGCGCGCTTTTTAATAATGCTTTGGTTGGAATACAGCCCCAGTTCAGGCAGATTCCACCTAATGATTCACGTTCTACAATTGCAGTCTTTAAACCCAACTGTGACGCTCTGATTGCAGCAACGTATCCGCCCGGACCGCTACCTATTATAATTACATCGTAGTTCATATCTTTTTAAATGGGAATTAACTAAGTAAAGCCCAAAATTAAAAAAAATGTTCGTTAAACCTGCTAATAAGATTTTTGTAGTTCGCTTTTCTTTAAAGGTACGGCAATCGTTTAGTGTAGTCAATAACAGACTCTTTTTTCTTCTTTTAAACAAATAACTGATCAACTGTTAGTTAAGCTTGTGTTATTATTGTTAAATGTGGAAAAATAACGGGCATACTTAATGATTTCTTAACATTGGGAACGGCTGTTTTGCCTTTTTATTCTATATTTTTGCTGGCAATTAACTATTTGAGTGCGCATTGCACATTACTTATAATCATTTACTTCAAAAAGTATGAAGAAAACTCTACTATTCAAATTTGTAGTTCTCGTTTTCGCTTTTGCCGGGATAATCCTATCCGCAAATGCACAGGTTACTACATCTACCATGTCAGGAGTTATTAAAGAGACCAAAGGTGCTCTTCCTGGTGCAAGCGTACGCGCTACACACGTTCCAACCGGTACTGCATACACCACTACTACATCAGCAGATGGCCGTTTTACTATCCCGAATATGCGTTCAGGTGGCCCTTATACAGTTGAAGTTACTTTCATTGGATACCAGGCTTACAAAGCTGAAGGTATTTTTCTTAAATTAGGAGATAGCTATGCATTTAATGCTACACTGAATGACGGTGGAAATCAGTTGGAAGAAGTTGTTGTTGCCGGTAAGGCCGATAAAACGTTTAACAGTAAACGTATCGGCGCTGCTACCAACATCAGCAAAGAACAACTGGAGAAATTACCGTCTCTTTCACGTTCATTACAGGACTTTACGCGTTTAACGCCTCAGGCAAACGGAAACTCATTTGCAGGAACCAACAACAGGTACAACAGTATCTCCATTGATGGTGCCGTAAACAATGACGTGTTTGGTTTAGCTGCTAACGGCGCACCGGGCGGACAGGCAGGTACACAGCCGATCTCACTGGATGCGATCCAGGAGATCCAGGTGGTATTGTCTCCATACGATGTATCTAACGGAAACTTTGCGGGCGGTGGCGTTAATGCCGTTACCCGTTCAGGAACAAACAGGGTTGAAGGATCAGCTTATTTTTTAACAAGAAATGAAGGTTTAACCGGTAAAAAAGTTGGTGACGTAGATCAGAAAGCTGCTGATTTTACCAACAGGACTTACGGTATCAGATTGGGTGCTCCGATCATTAAGAACAAACTGTTCTTTTTTGTGAATGTTGAAAAGACAAAGGTCACTACACCAACTACTTTCAATGCCGGCGAAACCGGATCTGTTTTAAGTGTAGCTGATGCAAATGCGATTTTAAATTCATTGAGCACAAGATATGGCTACGATGGCGGATCGATTGACGGCATCAGTGCAGAAACAAAAAGTGATAAAATCTTTGCCCGTATCGACTGGAATATCAACTCTAAAAATCAGTTGACCATACGTCACAATTATATCAAGGCTTCTGATGATAATATTTCCAGAAGTGCTACTTCATTCCGTTTCGGAAACAATGCTTACAAGTTTAATAATGAGCAGAACAACTCAGTGCTGGAATTGAGAAGCCAGATTTCTGAAAACCTGTCAAATAACCTGATCATCGGTTATTCAAGGATCAGGGACAGCAGAGATGCAGTTGGCCAGCTTTTCCCTCAGATCAGGATCAACGGCTTTGCAGGTGGTGCATCAGCCTTTGTTGGTTCAGAAGCCAGTTCTACTGCAAACTCCCTGAATCAGGATGTATTTGAATTTACTGATAACTTCAAGATCTTTGCCGGTAAACATACTTTTACTGTAGGTACACACAATGAGTTTTTTAAATTCAAAAACGTGTTCTTAAATAACTATGCCGGAAGTTATGCATACAACAACCTTGCAGACTTCTTAGGAGGCACCGCTAAACCGGTAACTGCAGCTGCTACTTATTCAGTTGTGCCCGGTGATAACAAACCGGCAGCTGCTTTTGATGCTGCACAATTAGGGTTCTATTTCCAGGATGAGATTGAGGCGTTCACAGGCTTCAAATTAACAGCTGGTTTAAGAGCAGATGTACCTATGATATTTGATACGCCTCCGGCCAACACACTGGTACCGGTAGCTTTCCCTAATAACCGTACAGACCAGACGCCACAAAGACGTATCCTGGTTTCACCACGCTTAGGATTTAACTGGGATTTAACCGGTACAAGATCAATACAATTACGCGGTGGAGTTGCCTTACTGACCAGTCGTGCTCCTTTCGTATGGCTGTCTAACGGATTTACAAACAATGGTGTAGTTACCGGTGCGGTAAATGCTACAAACAGTTCAGGTACATTTATTGCTGACCCCGCAAACCAAAAAGCAGCAGGTGGCGCCGTTACTACCTATGAGGTCAACCTGATCAACAAAAATCTGAAATTACCTCAAACCTGGAGAAGCAACATCGCATTGGATGTAAAACTTCCTGGTGGTGTGTTAGCTACTTTAGAGGCTATTTACTCTAAAACAGTGAATAACATTATCTACAGCAATATCAACTTAAAACCAGCTACTGCAACCATCCCTGCAGCATTATCTGGTGGTGCTGACAACCGTCCTTTGTTTAATTACAGCGGTAATAAAGTGAATTCAACATTCACCAATGCATTCTACTTAGACAATACCAATAAAGGTAGTTCATACAATTTAACCGCAGAATTGAAAAAAGGGTTTGACTTCGGTTTGTATTCTACAATTGCCTATACCTACGGACAGGCGCATGATGTGAACTCCGGTACCAGCAGTACTGCATCTTCAAACACCAACTTTGTACAAACTACTACAGGACCAAATGATGCGCCACTGGCCATTTCGAACTTTGATGTACGTCACAGAATTGTAGGTAGCTTAAACTACTCGATCTATTACGGTAAACAGAAATCTTCGGGAACAACAATTTCATTGGTTTATGTAGGTAAATCAGGTACGCCATTCACTTATTTGTATAATGGCGACTTAAACAATGACGGTGCTACAGGAAATGACCTTTTATATGTTCCGCGTAACCAGAGCGAGATTAAACTTTCTCCTCTTGCAGCATCAGGATCTCTTCCTGCTTTAACTGCAGATCAGCAATGGGCTGACTTAAATGCTTTCATCGAAAGTGACCCTTACCTGAGAAAAATGAGAGGACAGTATACTGTACGTAATGGTGCAAGAATGCCATGGGAACACCAGTTTGACTTAAGACTGATGCAGGATATCGGTACCATCTTCAAAGGTTCAAAAAACACGCTTCAAATCTCATTTGATATCATTAACGTAGGTAACCTGTTAAATAAAGACTGGGGCCATCTTTACTCTCTGGGTAATAATGCTTCTACTTTAGTGAATTACCTGACTGCTAATGGTGGATCTTATACCTTTAGAAAACCAAGTACTGCTACAGCTTACGCCGTGTCTCCATTCGCCTCAAGATGGCAGGGACAACTTGGTTTAAGATACATCTTCAACTAAGTTAGCTTAACAGAATTTCAAAGGCCATCCGTACACCGGATGGCCTTTTTGTTTTAGCTCAGACCATTCTTTTTCAGGTCCCGCAGTATCAGGTCATGCAGAAAAGCACTTGCCCGGTTCTTTACTGACTTCAGCAGGAAGAATCTGACAACCCTAAGTAAAAAACCCGGTTTCAGGCTTTCTATAAAAACATCAATGATCCTGCCTGTACGTTTACTTAGCTGGCTGTCAATTTCAGCCTGGTTAAATTTGCCTTTAGGCCAGGCAGGGTTATAAAGCTGCTCTGCGGCTTTACCCGTAAGCGGTATCAGGTTAAAATAATCTATGCCATCACTTTCATCAGTGAAAACAAAACCGCCCCTCCTGAATCTTTCCTGATTTTGTTCTATGTTCAGGTGCGAAAAAAGAGGGTTCTTTTTTATCTCCTCTACCGGGATGGCAAAGTGATTCCGAAGAAATTGCTGGGCGTTGCGCCTGCCCAGAAAATAATCGTGCTGCCTGAAGTCTCTGGACAAAAAAGCGGAGAAGTTAGCCAGCAGGGTTGCTGTAATTGCAGGTGTGGCCGGTTTGTCAGTCGCCTGATCGTACCGTACCGGTGCAATGATAAAACGGCTGTAAATGGACTCATCCAGTGCCAGCTCAATATCTTCCGCATCAAATAATCCCTGGTTCCTTGTCGCGTTCATCGTTAATGGGATCACATCAGCTATTCCATTTTTCTTTGTATCATATTCTTTTTCAATGGTTACGGCCGTTTGCAGCGGGGCAACAATAATAACGGCCCTTTCCACTTTATCTCCGCTTCTTGGATTTTGTGCTTCCCCGGCCGGCAGCATATCCTTGCGGAGCAGCTCAAAGGGGTTGGAAATGATAAATGCCCCGTCTATGCTCAAAAAATCATAATCAACTCCTTTTGGCAGGCCCAAATCCTTCGCATTTTCCCTCTGCCTGTACATCGAATCATTCTGCCTTACAGGTTGCGAAATAAAAAACGGGAACAGGGCAGAAGTAGCCTGGCCGGCGGCTATCAACTGATTATAACTGCTGCTAAACGCCGGCAGGCTGGTATCATAAGGGATGAAATATGTATCAGGGTATTTGTGGGTGTTATCTGCTGAAAGTTCAAACTTCAGGTAATCCTCATGTCTTTTATATAAGATCTGGTTTGCCCCAATGCCTTTAGTCTGCAGATAGTAGGGAATACCCCTTAGATTGGTCACTGTAATGATGGCCTTCAGATGTGCAGAAATATAACTCCGCAACTGCTTGTTGCCAAAGCGCGACTTTAGCAGTATTCCACCGGTTTTAGCGAGAATTACATCTGTATTCAATAAACTGCTCACTTTTTTCTCTTTATCAAGGTCACTGGTGTCTAAGATTCTTTTGAGGTCTATAAATTCTACCCAGGTGTTGTACAAGTCGTTGTCTATGACAGTTCCTTGGGCAGGGGGCGCACTTACCGGTGTGATCGTGCGGCCCAGCAGGTTCAGCAGTAAGGCACATGTGGTCCCTCCGCCAGAGCTGCCGGAGAGCCCGGTGATCAGTACATCATGCCAGGGGACGTCCCATTTGTCGTAGTTGTCCTGATGTACGGACCGGTTGCTGTCCTTGATCTTTTGCCATTCATCCAGTGCTTCCAGGATGAAGTCTGTTACTCCGGCAGTATATGCACCGCCGGAAGATGTTCCGGGCAATGCCAGTCCAATTTCAAATGGCTTATTCTTCATTTACGTATTTGGTATGAATGGAAGAGCTGTATATAATAACTGGATGATTCAAATATTATTGTTTAATGTAATAATGATTTCTAAAATTGAAACCTGTTACCATACAGTTGCCGGATGAAATGATATAAAGGCTTCTTTACCATTTGTTTAGCTCCTTTTTAACAGGTTTGTGACACGCATCACTTTTTTGTCATATTAGGCTTTAACAAGATCTCCATAAATAAATTTTCTGTTTATTTGTAACCGAATGAACGTTCAATTAGAAGATATCTACGGAAAAAGAGTTGCCGTTTTGAAGAGCACACTGGCTTTGATTAAAGAGCATGGCTTTCACGGAACTCCCATGAGCATGATCGCAAAACATGCAGGAGTAGCCGCGGGAACGATATACCATTATTTTGATTCCAAGGAAACGCTGATTGTGGAGTTGTATATCCATGTTAAAGACAGGCTGGCAAAAGCCATCTCGGTCAATGATGATGAAAAACAACCCTATAAAGACCGTTTTTTTAATCTGATGATCAATCAGTACAATTTCTACATCGAAAATCCCGATGCACTGGTGTTCCTGGAGCAATATGTCAATTCTCCATTTGCAAAAAACTATCCCGAAAAAGAGAGCCAGCTATTTATAGATAAGGTACATACGTTTTTCAATTATGGCATAGAAAATGCTTACTTCAGAAACATTGACCCCCGTTTATTAGCACCTACAGTGAAAGGTACCTTAGTCGCCGCAGCAAATTTCCAGATATCTGAGCACATCGTATTTTCAAAAGATGACCTGATTGAAGTCATCAATATTGTTTGGGACGGAATCAAAAGGCAATAAATTAACAGCACACTCAATACCCCTTAATATATATATGAAATCTTACAATCTACTAACAATGCTCTTCTGTATACCGCTTCTCCTGCCAGGGGCACTGTATGCGCAGACAACCGTCAAAGAGCAACCAACATTAAACAATGCAACACTTCAGGAATGTATTGATTATGCCCTTGGTAACAGACCCGGTGTGAAACAATCAATAATCGATGAAGAAATTGGTGAAACCGAAATCAAATCAGCCTTATCGGGATGGTTGCCGCAGATCAACGGTACAGGAACAGCTAACCATAATTTTAAACAGCAATCGTCTGTTTTAACAAACAATGGACAGCAATCCCTGATTACCGTAGGTGCCAAAAATACATCATCATTTGTTTTGCAGGCTGACCAGCAAATTCTAAATGCCGGACTGATCCAGGCATCCAGAACAGCAAAGTATTTCAGGCAGCAGTACAAACAAAATACAGAGAATACCAAGATCAACACCATAGTTGATGTGAGTAAAGCTTTCTATGATGTGCTGACCAGTAAAGAACAACTCAATATTATCGCTGAAAACATCGCGCGGTTAGAGAAGCAGCTGAAGGATGCCAGTTCACAGTATGATGCCGGTCTGGTAGATAAGACAGATTTTCAAAGGGCGCAAATAAGCCTCAGCAACTCCAGGGCAGACAGAAAAAGGACTGAAGAACTGCTGAAATATAAATACGCTTATTTAAGAGAACTAATAGGATATAGCGCTGATAAAGACTTCGGCCTGTCTTATGAGACAAATGCAATGGAAAAGGAGATCGATGTTGACACGACCCAGATGATGACCTATCAGAACCGTGTGGAATATCGTTTGCTGCAAACCCAACGCGAATTGCAAAGGATTAACACCAGTTACAATAAGCTGGCTTATATGCCTACACTATCCGGATTCTATAATTATAGTTTCAACTATCAGAATGCTACGATCAACGGATTATATGATACCAATTACCCTGGTTCCATTGTGGGTTTAAAACTGACTGTTCCCATCTTCCTTGGTGGTAAACGTACCCAGGAGATCAGAAGATCGAAATTGCAGGAAAGCAGGATAGACCTGGATCTGCAAAATTCGAAAAATCAGATCAATACACAGTATGAGCAGGCGATGGCTACTTATAAAGCCAACCGCAATGACCTGAATACGAACAGGTCTAACGTTGACCTTTCCAGACAGGTATACAATACCATGAAACTTCAGTATGATGAAGGTATCAAAACCTATCTGGACCTGATGACTGCAGAAACTGATCTCCGTACGGCGCAGATCAATTACTTAAATTCATTATACAATCTTCTTTCATCAAAACTCGACGTAAAACAAGCATTAGGTACTATAACAGTTAATCCATAACAGACATGAACACACATTACATAAAATTAAGCATTGCAATTCTTGGTTCTATTACCTTGGCATCCTGCGGTGGCGGAGATAAATCTGCCCAGCAGCAGGGCCCACCTCCGGCAACTCCTGTAAGTACCTATACGGTAGGCGAACAACCGGTAACCACAACAGATACATATCCTGGAATTGTAGTTGCGCTCAACGAGGTGGAACTGCGCCCGCAGGTAGGTGGTTATATCACTGCTATCTACGTTAAAGATGGCCAGAAAGTAACAAAAGGCCAGAAGTTATATGAAATTGACCGTACGAAATACCTTGCCGCCTATAATGCTGCAAAAGCTGATGTAGCGGTGGCAAAGGCAAACCGTGATAAAGCAAAAAAAGATGCCGACCGTTATACAAAACTGGCTGCACAGGAAGCTGTGGCGAAACAACGCGTAGATTATGCATTAACAGATCTTGCCAACGCAGAATCACAGGTTGCGGCAGCACAGGCCAATCTTGCTTCTTCTGCAAACGATTACCAGCGTTCTGTTATCGTTTCTCCTCTAACAGGAACAATTGGTATTTCACAGGTTAAACTGGGTGCTTTAGCTTCACCAGGTACTACATTGTTAAACACAGTATCTACCAATGATCCGATCGCAGTTGATATCGCTGTTACACAACAGGACATTCCCCGCTTTATTGCACTGGAAAAAAGTACTTCGGCCGTTAAAGATTCATTGTTCAGCATAGAAATGCCTGACAAGAGTGTATACAAACGCCGCGGAAGGATTGTGGCAATAGACCGTGCCGTTGATCCTTCTACAGGTACAATCAAAGTAAGGATCAGCTACCCTAACGAAGGCGGCAGACTGGTAGCCGGGATGAACGTGAACCTGCTGGCCTTAAATAAAGAAGAAGGTAACCAGATCCTGATCCCATATAAAGCTGTAGTAGAGCAGTTGGGCGAGTTCAACGTAATTACTGTGGGTGACAGCAGCAAAGCTGTTCCAAAAGTGATTAAAGTTGGAAGACAGGTTGACCAGAATATCATTGTGAAAAGCGGACTGAAAGCAGGGGAAGTGATCGTGGTTGAAGGTGTTCAGAACGTAAGACCGGGCGCGGTAGTAAAAGCAGTATCGCCTGCGGAAGCAAATCAGCCAACTGGAGCAGCTGCGCCAGCAAAAAAATAGTTTTTATAAGATTTTCAAGCATATGATCTCAGAAGTATTTATAAGGCGTCCGGTCACGGCAATCGTCATTTCCATATTAATTGTACTGATCGGGGCTATTGTGATCACCACATTGCCTATCAGTCAGTACCCAAGTATCGCTCCTCCTACAGTTACCGTAACCGGTACTTATACCGGTGCCGATGCACAAACTGTTGAGCAAACAGTAACCACACAGGTTGAAAGCCAGATCAACGGTACGCCGGGCATGAAATACCTGCAATCCAACAGTACATCTGACGGACGTTCCGCAATTACCGTTACTTTTGACGTAGGTACAAATATTGATATTGCAGCACTCGATGTTCAGAACAGGGTGGGTATTGCTGAGCCAGGTTTGCCGGAAGCGGTAAGGCGTTTGGGTATTACCACAAAAAAAGCAAACAATGATATCCTGATGGTAATTGGTCTTTACTCACCAAATGGTACGTATGACCAGAAATTTATATCCAACTACATCAACTTATATATTAAAGATGCGCTTTTGCGTATCAAAGGTGTTGGGGACGTACAGGCATTTGGCCAGCCATTCAGTATGCGTATCTGGCTTGATGCCAGCAAAATGACCAGGCTTGGTTTAACACCTGCTGATGTTTCTAACGCTATCAATGAGCAGAATACACGTATCCCGGGTGGTAGTATAGGCGGAAGGCCACAGAGCAGTTCACAAACATTTGAGTTTTCTGTTGTAATGGACGGCGACTTAAATACGGAGGAACAGTTCAGGAATATTGTAATCAAAACCGGTGAAGACGGCTCTCCTGTTTACCTGAAAGATGTGGCCAGAGTTGAACTCGGTGAGTTTGCTTATCCAACTACTTCTAAGGTTAACGGTAAAGTGGCATCCCTGATGGCCATCAACCAGACTCCGGGCGGTAACGCTGTGGAAACAGCTGACGGAATTGATAAGGCCATGGCCGAACTGAAAAAGAACTTCCCTAAGGATCTTGATTTTAAGGTTGGTTATGAAACTGTTTCTATTGTAAAGGTGTCCATCAGTGAGGTGGTGCATACGCTTGTTGAAGCGCTGATCCTGGTGACCATCGTTGTATTCTTCTTCCTGCAAAGCTGGAGGGCAACGCTGATTCCGGTGCTTGCTATTCCGGTATCAATTGTAGGTACTTTCATTCTCTTTACCCTGCTCGGTTTCTCCATCAACGTATTAACGATGTTCGGTTTCGTACTGGCCATTGGTATTGTGGTGGATGATGCGATTGTGGTTGTAGAGGCCGTCCAGCATTATATGGACCACGAAGGCCTATCCGCTCCTGACGCAACCCGCAAGGCGATGAAAGATATTACTGCTCCGGTAATTGCAATTGCACTGATCCTGGCTGCGGTATTTATCCCGGTAGGGTTTATTCCGGGGATGGTAGGACTGCTGTATCAGCAGTTTGCAATCACTATTGCAGTTTCGGTATTGTTATCTGCGTTTATCGCACTTTCCCTTACACCTGCATTGTGTTCATTGCTGCTAACGCCAATGAACCTGTCGGAAGACAGTAAGGGACTGAATAAGTTCTTCTTCAAATTCAACAGCTGGTTCGCCAGGGTAACCAACAAATATTCCAACGGGGTAAAATGGGCACTTAAAAAAGCACCGCTGGTGATGGTGATCCTGGCTTGTATCTATGTAGGTACGATTGGCCTGTTCATCAAAAAACCTTCAGGATTTATTCCAACTGAAGATGCCGGTATCTTTATTATGGGTGTAACCCTTCCTGAAGGTTCATCATCTGCCAGAACTGACCATTTTATGGACAGGATCACTGACAGTATCCAGAAGAAACACCCGGAAGTACAGAACATCTCTGCAATCAACGGTATCAACATCCTGAACAGATCATTTAAATCCAATGCCGGAACGTTCTTCGTTCAGCTGAAAAACTGGGATGAACGTGATAATGATATCCAAAGTGTATTAACAGACGTTTCAACGATGTTTGCGGGTGATAAAGAGGGTAGTTTACTGGCTGTTACACCACCTCCAATACCTGGTTTGGGGATCAGTGGTGGTTTCACTATGCAGATCCAGGAACAGCAAACCGGCGACATCAAGAAGTTTGAAGGTGTGGTAGGTAAATTTCTGGCCGCAGCTAATCAGCGTCCTGAGATTGGAATGGCCTATACCCTGTTTAACGCAAGAACGCCAAATTACCAGTTCCATGTAGACCGTGACAAGGCGAAGAAAATGGGAGTATCTATTGGCGACGTGTACAACACGATCTCTGCTTACCTGGGTAGTAGTTATGTGAATGACTTTACCAAATACGGACGGAGTTTCAGGGTAGTAACACAAGCTGATACGAGCTTCAGGAGCAGTATCCAGGATATGAGCAAGCTTTATGTGAAGAACAATAAAGGCACCTCGGTTCCTATCAATGCGTTAGTTTCGTCTACGATTGCAGAGAATGCAGCCATTATCAATCACTATAACTTGTTCAGATCGATTGAGATCGGTGGATCTGCCAAGCCGGGAAGCAGTTCCGGTGATGCGCTCCAGGCACTGCGTGAGGTTGCAGCACAAACACTCCCGCCAGGATACAGCTATAATTTCTCCGGATTGAGTTTGGAGGAAACTGAGGCTGGTAACAGTACCACGCTGATCTTCGGCCTGATCGTTGTCTTCGTATTCCTGCTGCTTGCAGCGCTATATGAAAGCTGGTCGGTACCGTTCTCCATTCTGCTGGCTGTTCCGCTTGGTTTATTCGGTGCGATCCTCGCGCTGATCTTCCTTCCGAAACTGGATAACAATATTTATGCGCAGGTTGGTCTGATCACACTGATCGGTCTGTCGGCAAAAAATGCGATCCTGATCGTGGAGTTTGCGAAAGAACGGGTTGACTGGGGCATGGAACTGATTGCCGCGACGATCGATGCTGTCAAGCTGAGGTTACGCCCGATCATTATGACATCCCTCGCATTTATCTTAGGGGTTATCCCGCTGATCATCTCTACCGGTGCAGGTGCTGTTTCAAGGCAGACAATCGGCTGGACAGTAGCCGCGGGTATGCTTTCAGCCACCATCCTGGCATTGTTCATTGTGCCGGTATTGTTTGTACTGATCACAAAACTGGCCTATGGTAAGAAAAAACTTGCAGAACTGCAGGCCAATTACAAACCTGAGGACCACGAAGATACCTTACACGCAGATTAATCAATACGCAGGACGATTGTTCGTCTATAATAAACAGCCGCATCATATCTCATATGATGCGGCTGTTTTGTTTTATTTAAAATATTTAACCACGTAATAGCATAAAGGTAATAAGTTGGGGTTGTGAAAAGAAGACAACTAGACGAATTATGGAAAGGCATTCTGGAGAATACCTTTGAAGATTTCCTGCGGTTTATAAATCCTGATGTGGACACTGTTTTAGATCTGCAAAGGGGAATAGTTTTTTTGGATAAGGAGCTGGATCTGGCTTTTGGTAACAATAAACCATCTCCCAAAATCGTAGACAAATTAGCGCGGGTATATACGATAGACGGAAAGGAGGAATACATCCTGGTGCATGTAGAAGTACAGGACCAATACAGGGAGGATTTCTCCAGGCGAATGTTCGAGTATTATTACCGGATATTTGATCAGTATCATAAACCAATAACGGCTTATGCAATTTTTCTTGAAGACAATGTAATTGAAAGACCAGATTACTTTGAACAAAACTGTCTGGGTACAAGTCTCCATTACAAATACAATACATATAAAATAGCAAACCAGAGTTATGATGAGCTGATCGAAGACAACAATCCTTTTGCTTTAGCGGTGCTTACTGCGAAATCAGCGCTGATGCTTGGGAATATTAAAGATGAAGATGAGCGCGACCGGCGACTTTTCGGATACAAAAGAAAATTATTGAGATTGTTAGTTTCCAGAAAAATGCCAAGGAAAAAAATCGAAGCGCTGTTGTACTTTCTTCGTTTCTATATAGTTTTTGAAAATAATGATTTTAATACTAAATTTGACAATGAAGTAAAATCGTTAACAAATAGTAATAATATTAGTATGGGAATAGAGGAACAATTATTAGAAATCTGGAAAAGAGATGCAACAGAGCTTGGTTTGCAGGAGGGTTTGGAGAAAGGTCTGCAACAAGGTTTAGAGAAGGGTTTGCAGGAAGGTTTAGAGAAAGGCCAGGTAATTGGCCAGGTAATTGGCCAGGAAATTGGTCTTAGAAAAGCCAAGGAAAAAGAAATACTCAATTTGATCTCTAAATTGGGATTCTCAAATGAACAGGCAGCAGATTTTGCGGAAGTAACTGTTTCGTATGTAGAAGAATTGCTTGCTCAGCATTAGTGGCTTGAAAAGACAGTTTATATCCGGAAATTCCGGCTTCAGGTATTGCTGTATGTTGGAAAGAGGTTGAGAGCGCATTGAGAAAACATTGGTAAGGCGTTGGATTGGTTGCAGCCAAACCAACGCCTTACCAACCTCAACTGAATCGTATTTTAAGATGGATTTAAAACAGAATAATACACGGGCAAAACCCGGAGTGTATTATTCGTAGTTGAAATTTCCTTTTTCGCTAATGATGGTAACTTGTTTTTTGTCTGAGGCTTCAACTCTTCCGATGAGCTGTGCATCAATATTGAAGCTTTTGGATATAGCAATGATATCATCGGCAATTTCCTGTGGTACGTAAAGCTCCATTCTGTGGCCCATGTTAAATACCTTATACATTTCCTCCCAGGCGGTTCCTGATTGTTCCTGTATCAGCTCAAAAAGAGGCGGAACAGGGAAGAGATGATCTTTAATCACATGGATATCGTCATTGATGAAGTGAAGCACTTTAGTTTGTGCGCCGCCACTGCAATGAACCAGTCCATGTATCTGTTTTCTGTGTTTTTCCAGTACTTCTTTGATGACAGGGGCATAGGTACGGGTAGGGGATAATACCAGTTTTCCGATCGTGATCTCTGTGTGTTCATCAATCCTGATTTTATCGGTCAGTTTTTTACCGCCGGAGAAAACAAGGTCATAAGGAACTGCAGGATCGAAGCTTTCGGGATAGCTGTCTGCTACAGATTTATCGAAAACATCATGACGGGCAGAGGTTAATCCATTGGAACCCATTCCTCCGTTATATTCCTGCTCATAGGTGGCCTGCCCTGATGAAGAGAGGCCAACAATTACGTCTCCCGGTTGAATATGGTGGTTACTGATGATGTCTTCACGTTTGATCCGGCAGGTAACCGTAGAATCTACAATAATGGTACGTACGAGATCTCCGACATCTGCAGTCTCGCCGCCCGTGGAATAAATAGATATTCCCATTTCACGCAGTTCAGCAAGGATCTCTTCGGTTCCATTGATCACGGCTGCAATGACTTCGCCGGTGATCAGGTTCTTATTCCTGCCGATTGTAGAGGACAAAAGGATATGGTCAGTTGCACCCACACAGATCAGGTCATCCAGGTTCATGATAATCGCATCCTGTGCAATGCCTTTCCAGACAGATATGTCGCCGGTTTCTTTCCAGTATACGTAGGCCAGGGAGGATTTGGTGCCTGCACCATCGGCATGCATAATATTACAAAAGGCATCATCATTGCCCAGAATATCAGGGATGATCTTACAAAATGCCTGTGGGAAAATACCTTTATCTATGTTTTTGATGGCTTGGTGCACATCTTCTTTCGAGGCAGAAACGCCACGCTGGTTGTACCGGTTATCACTCATATTGCTGCAAAGATAGGGAAACGCATGAATGTAGACGATTCAGGCGTAAAAAAAATAACCTCTGCTTTTTAAGGGCAGAGGTTACAATTCATTCTATCAGAATATTCTATTTTAAAAATAACAATTCTCTGAATTTAGGCAATGGCCAAACGCTGTCGTCAACCATTTGCTCCAGTTTATCGGCATGGTAACGAATCGTGTCGAAATGAGATTTCACATGCAGATCGTATGCAATTGCTTTCTCTCTGTGATCTTCAACGCCGTTAGCAGTTTTACGCTCTTCAAGCATGGCATCAATGCTGGTTTTAACAACAGCAAGATGTTCAGATAATTTGTTGATGATAGAAAGCGGAGTTTCCAGTGCTTCTTTACCTAAACCAACTTCTTTCAGGCTTTTTGCATTTAACAACAGCTCATTCTGGTAAGCAATAGCTGCGGGAATTATCATTGTATTTGCTACTTCGCCCATTACCCTGGCTTCGATCTGTAGTTTTTTGTAATAGCTTTCTAAAAGGATCTCATGGCGTGCATGTAATTCACGTTTAGTGAAGACATTGTTTTTCTCAAATAATTCGGTTGATTTATCAGAGATATATGCGTCTAAGGCTACCGGAGTAGTTTTGATGTTTGCTAAACCACGTTTAGCAGCTTCATCTTCCCATTCCTGGCTGTAACCATTTCCTTCAAAACGGATATCTTTAGATTCTTTAATATATTTTTTGATCACAGTCAAAAGAGCGATATCTTTTTTCTCTCCTTTTTTGATCAGTTTATCAACATCAGTTTTGAATTTGATCAGCTGATCTGCCATGATCGTGTTCAGCACAGTCATAGGAGCTGAAGAATTTGCAGATGAACCTACTGCACGCAATTCAAATTTATTACCTGTAAAGGCAAATGGTGATGTACGGTTACGGTCTGTATTATCTAAAAGGATCTGCGGGATTTTAGGAATACCTAACCACAAAGCATTATCTTCTTTGATTTTTTTGCTGATGCGTGAGTGTTCGATTTCATCTAACACTTCGTTCAACTGCTGGCCTAAGAAAATAGAGATGATCGCAGGCGGCGCTTCGTTTGCACCTAAACGGTGATCATTGCTTACCGAAGCAATACTTGCTCTTAAAAGATCTGCATGCTCATGAACAGCTTTAATAGTGTTCACAAAGAAAGCAAGGAACATCAGGTTGTTTTTTGGCGTTTTTCCCGGAGCCAGTAAGTTTTTACCAGTATCAGTGATCAGTGACCAGTTGTTGTGTTTACCTGAACCATTGATGCCTGCATAAGGTTTCTCATGTAATAACACTTTGAAATTATGTCTGCGGGCTACTTTTTCCATCACATCCATTAACAATTGATTGTGGTCAATTGCAAGATTGATTTCTTCATATATAGGAGCGCATTCAAATTGTAATGGCGCAACTTCATTATGACGGGTTTTCAGAGGAATACCTAATTTCAGTGATTCATTTTCGAAATCAACCATGAAAGTGAAAACACGTTCAGGGATAGATCCGAAATAATGATCATCCAGCTGTTGTCCTTTGGCAGACATATGACCGAATAAAGTACGGCCTGTTAATGCCAGGTCAGGACGGGCATTGAATAAGGCAAGATCTACCAGGAAATATTCCTGCTCAATACCTAAAGAAGCAGTCACTTTGCTGATGCCTTTATCAAAATACTGACACACATCAACAGCTGCTTTATCCAAAGCATTCAATGCCTTTAATAAAGGCGCTTTATAATCCAGGGCTTCGCCTGTATAAGCTACAAATACTGTAGGGATACATAATGTTTTTCCAGCTTTGCTTTCCATAATAAATGCGGGTGAAGAAGGGTCCCATGCAGTATAACCTCTGGCTTCAAAGGTATTCCTGATACCACCGTTCGGGAAACTTGAAGCATCCGGTTCTTGTTGTACTAATGCACTACCAGCAAATTTCTCAATTGCACCTTCACTGCTTGGTTCAAAAAATGAATCATGTTTCTCTGCTGTTGAACCTGTCAACGGCTGAAACCAGTGAGTATAATGTGTTGCACCTTTAGACATCGCCCAATGTTTCATTGCTGTAGCAATCTGGTTTGCATCATCCTGATTGATTAATTCCCCTTGTTCGATTGCAGAGATTAATTTCTCATAAACGTCTTTCGACAAGAAATCTTTCATTTTCTTTTTATCGAACACATTAGAGCCGAAAAACTCAGAAATCTTAACCGAGGGGGCTATAACTTCTGGGGAAACTCTATTTTGTGCTTCTTTTAATGCATTTGTTCTTAAGCTTTTCATTAGTTTCTTTAAAATTTGACCAAAAATAGAATTTTAATAATTAAATAATCAACAATTTCATGTAAAAAATTCAAATATCTACAACTTTGGTGGGGAATCTTTGTTTCATAACTTATCTCCAAATCATATTTCAGAATTTACATTCTTTCCGATGCACCGCTAATGGTGGTATCAGGGCGAAAATCTCCTTCTATTTAATCTTTTTTCGTTATGGAATCCAATAATTTATTACATCATGTTATTGAACCTAATTCTAAACATGATGATCAATATTTCAACAGATCTTTACAAAACCAGCTGGACCGAGCTGGTTTTTAAAAACAGGAACAAAGCCTATGGCGCATATAAGCTGCGTGCGGAATCTTCATCAATTACCGTCAGATCACTTTTAATAGTGGCCCCGGCTTTCATGCTGCTGCTGGCGGGCCCGGGTATCTACAGAAAACTCTATCCTGAACCAAAAATCACAGAAGTGGCCCTGCGTACTTTTGATGAACCTATTGCCCTTCCGCCCGTAACGCGCAAACCTCCTGCAGAAAAGATAAATTTACCAAAAGCTGAGCCTGCACAGGAGAAACTTAAAACGGTGAAATTACCCTCCCGTATTGCCGTAGTGGAACGGCCGGAGATGGAGGAAGTACCACCTTCGGTGAAAGACCTGGAAGATGCAGTGGTGGGCCAACTGACCCGGGCTGGTGCCGCTACCCATGAAGCAGTTGCCCCCGCAGCGGTGACCGGGACAGGAAATGGTGACGTTCCGGCAGAAGATAATACCGTATATGATTCATCAACCCTGGAAAAGTACCCGGAATTTGATGGTGGAATGGATGCATGGGCAAAGTTTATCCAGCGGAATCTGCGGTATCCGGCCACTGCGCAGGAGGCCGGGGTACAGGGAAAGGTCTTCGTGAGTTTCGTAGTGGAGAAGGACGGGTCGGTATCGGGCGTTTCCGTCATCAGGGGGATCGGCTCCGGATGTGATGAAGAAGCGATGCGCGTAATTAAGAAATCGCCAAGATGGAAACCCGGCATGCAGCATAACAATCCGGTACGGGTGCGTTATACAATGCCACTGTCTTTTATGCTCAGCCAGTAAATAAATTTGAATGGCATGCTTACGATAGGGGGCCGGCACAATTGCCGGCTCTTTTTTTATCTTTGCAGTATGTTAAATAGAATCCATCATGTTGCCATTATTTGCTCAGATTATGAACGGAGCAAAGATTTCTATGTGAATATATTAGGCCTGCCAGTGGTACAGGAAGTTTACAGGGCCGAAAGAAAGTCTTATAAGCTGGATCTTTCCGTAGGGGGGCTGTACCAGATTGAACTTTTTTCTTTTGAGAATCCGCCGCTAAGGCCTTCAAGACCGGAATCACGCGGACTGCGCCATCTGGCCTTTGAAGTAGATGATGTTGCTGCCGTAGCGGCCGTGCTGAATTCCAGGGGCGTGGATACGGAGGTGATCAGAATTGACGAGTATACGGGAAAGCAATTCACTTTTTTTAGTGATCCTGACGGTTTGCCGCTTGAACTTTACCAGTCCTGATATGGGAAGCATTTTCAAATTTAAACAGTTTGAGATCAACCAGGACGGTTGTGCAATGAAAATAAATACCGATGGCGTCCTCTTGGGCGCCATTGCTGTTCATGAACATCCGCATCACCTGCTGGATATAGGCACCGGAACGGGTGTCATTGCAATGATGCTTGCGCAACGCTTTATCCACGCAAGGGCAGACGCGGTAGAAATTGATGCGTCCGCAGCGGCTGCGGCAGATAAGAACTTTCAGCATTCCCCATTTGCGGACAGGATGCAGGTACATCCCCTTTCGTTTGAAAAATTTGCTACCGAAGTAAAATACGATCTGATCGTTTCCAATCCCCCGTATTTTGTCAATGACCTCAGGAATGCGGAAAAACGTAAGGAAATTGCCCGGCATACGCATGAGGATTTTTTCGATCTGCTGCTGCGCAAGGCAGCGGCAATGTTAAGTGCCACAGGGGCGCTCTGGATGATCCTGCCTGCGAAACAGGCTGAGAGGGTGGTCGTCAATGCGGTGTTATACAAACTCTATCCTGCCCGTATGATCCATATTCATTCAGATGACACCAAACCTGCTTTCAGGCAGATCATTTGCCTGGACTTTAACCGGCATCAGCAATTGCAGGAAGAAAACGTTTATATCTACAAATCAAAAGACCATTACACAGACCAGTACAAACAACTGCTGAAGGACTTCTTTCTTGCATTTTAGTGTTAAAAAAGACCGTTATGAAGAAAATAGGATTAATATCAGATACACATGGTTACCTGGACGATGCAGTCTTCAAACATTTTGAATCCTGCGACGAAATCTGGCATGCCGGTGATTTCGGGCCTGATGTGGCAGACAAGCTTGCCGCATTTAAACCACTCAAGGGTGTTTATGGAAATATAGACGATAAACTGATCAGGGCCGAATTTCCGGAGCATTTAAGATTTAACTGCGAGGAGGTGGATGTCTGGATGACCCACATCGGCGGATATCCCGGTAAATATGCGCCCAATATCAGGGCAGAAATTTACAATAAGCCACCAAAACTTTTTATTACCGGTCATTCACATATTTTGAAAGTGATGTTTGATCCGAAAATCCGGTGCCTGCACATAAATCCCGGAGCAGCAGGTAAATCCGGATGGCATAAAGTCAAAACTTTAATTCGTTTTTGTATTTCAGATGAAAAAATACATACATTAGAGGCCATAGAATTAGGGAATAGATAACGTATTAAATACACTAAGTAAATTATGGCCGGGATAAAAACATTAGGGCAATTCATCATCGAGAAACAAGCAGACTTCTCTTATGCCAAGGGCGAACTTTCAAGGTTATTGCGGGATATTGGCATCGCGGCCAAGATCGTAAACAGGGAAGTGAACAAAGCCGGTCTGGTAGATATTCTCGGTGAGGCAGGTACTGTCAACATCCAGGGGGAAGGCCAGAAAAAACTGGATATCTTTGCAAATACACAATTTATCTCCGCGCTGACCAGCGGGGGAGAGTGCTGTATCGTAGCCACTGAAGAAGAAGATGAATTTGTACCTATAGATTCTCCGGTATCAAAAAATGCCAAATACATTGTCTGTATAGATCCGCTGGACGGTTCCTCAAATATCGATGTGAATGTTGCCGTAGGTACCATCTTTTCTATCTACCGCAGAAAATCTACTGAAGGCATGGCAACGCTGGCCGATGTGCTGCAAAAGGGCACAGAGCAGGTAGCTGCCGGATATGTGATCTATGGATCATCTACTATGCTGGTTTATACTACAGGTAAAGGCGTGAACGGATTTACACTTGACCCTTCTATCGGTGAATTCTGCCTGTCACACCCGGACATGAAAATACCTGAAGACGGCAGTATATATTCCATCAATGAAGGAAACTATGTTCATTTTCCAAAAGGCGTAAAGAAATATATCAAGTATGCCCAGGTGCATGACGCTTCAACAAACAGGCCTTATACCTCGAGATATATCGGCTCTATGGTGGCTGATATTCACCGTAACCTGATTCTTGGCGGTATCTATATTTATCCTACTACTGCCAGTTCGCCCAATGGAAAACTGAGGTTATTGTATGAATGTAACCCGATGGCTTTTATTGTAGAGCAGGCCGGTGGTTTCGCTTCTGATGGCTTTAAGAGGATTTTGGAAATAGAGCCTGTTGAATTGCACCAGAGGGCCTCTATCTTTATCGGTTCAAAGAAAATGGTAAGGATGGCAGAACAAATGATGACCGAATTTGCGGTTGAGGCAGGCGAAATTAACCTCTAACCACGGTCAGACTATAATAAAGTACTCTTGTTTCTCTCAGCCTCGAATTCGAAATCAATTTCGAGGCTGCTTTTTTGTTTGCCGGCAGCTACCGCCAGTACATCGCAGCGTTCGTTTTCGGGATGGCTGTTATGGCCTTTGATCCACACGAACTTTACCTCATGGAGTTTATATACTGCAAGGAAACGCATCCACAGATCTTTGTTTTTTTTACCCTGAAATCCTTTTTTTACCCACCCGAACACCCATTTTTTCTCCACAGAATCTACTACGTATTTTGAATCCGAATAAATGGTGACCTGCTCCCCCGGTTTTTTGATGCTGCTGAGCCCTACAATGACTGCCAGTAATTCCATCCTGTTATTGGTGGTCATGCGGAATCCGCCACTCAGTTCTTTGTAATGGCTGCCGGAACGGAGGATCACCCCGTAACCACCAGGACCCGGATTGCCACTTGCTGCGCCGTCGGTATAAATCTCAATCATTTTTATATCCCTGAGGTGTTTCCTCTATTTTAGATTTGTCTTTAAACAAAAAAAGCAGCCGTTTCAGGCTGCTTTCAAAACTTGGGTGGAATATGGGGCTCGAACCCACGACCCTCGGTACCACAAACCGATGCTCTAACCAACTGAGCTAAAACCACCATGTTTTTCAGTTTGACAAAAGTACACTTTTAATATGTCTATACAAATCTTTTTGAAGAAGAATTTGAATTTTTTTTTAAACAATTCATAAACAGGTTCTTGCAATTGAATAAATTTTTTAAAAAAAATCTTGGCGGAGGTTCCTGAGTCAAAATGAGGGCATATGACTACGCCTATGCATTTAAACGCATATTTTGCTGTAGCAAAATTTCATTATGATTTAACATTCAAATGTTAAATCTTTACTATTAGCCTAAAAAAGAATGTTCAAACTTTCGTTTTATTCGAAAAGAATATTACATTTGGGCTTACCCTTTCAAGGGTATGTTTTTCATAGGTAGATGTAGGGCCGAAAATTTATTTTCGGCCCTTTTTTGTTCCTGTACGTTATGTATCTTTATCCATCCTATGAATAAGAAGAAAATCATTGTATCAATCACCGGTGCCAGCGGTTCAATCTATGCTAAGCTGTTAATGGATAATTTGCTGCAGCTGTCTTCACAAATTGAGAAGGTAGGTGTGGTCATGTCTGATAATGCAAAAGAAGTATGGCGCTTTGAACTGGGGAACAGCGATTATGATAATTATCCCTTCGATTTCTATCAGAAAATGGATTTCAACGCACCCTTTGCTTCCGGTTCTGCTAAATTTGATACCATGATCATCATTCCCTGTTCCATGGGTACGCTGGGAAGAATTGCGCATGGCATATCAAACGACCTGATCTCAAGGGCTGCTGACGTAATTTTAAAGGAGCGCCGGAAACTGATTGCCGTTGTAAGGGATACACCTTTTAGCCTGATCCATATCAACAATATGAAAACAGTGACCGAAGCGGGCGGGATCATTTGTCCTGCAAACCCTTCATTCTACAGTATTCCCAAAACTATTGAGGAGGTAGCACAGACCGTGGTGAGCAGGGTGATCGATCTGTCAGGGCTTGAACAGGACAGCTACCGCTGGAATGAGAATAATTCATAGAATTTGACAATCCGCTAATCGTTGCTATACTGTAAGCTCATCTAAATGGTTATCTTTGCATTTTGAATGGCGTTGTCAAAGCACCGTGCCTAAATGACCCGCAATTAAATATTTAGATGAAGAAAGTAGCATTTTATACATTAGGTTGTAAGTTGAACTTTTCAGAGACTTCAACCATTGGCCGTCTTTTTACTGATGCAGGTTATGCCGTGGTAGACTTTACCGACGGCGCCGATGTATATGTAATCAATACCTGTTCTGTCACAGAACATGCGGATAAAAAATGCCGTAAGGTAGTGAAAGAGGCACTTAAGTATGCTCCAAATGCTTATATTACTATTGTAGGCTGTTATGCACAGCTGAAACCGGCAGAGATCGCTGAGATTGAGGGAGTGGATATGGTGCTGGGTGCTGCAGAAAAATTCCGTATCGTGGAGTATATTTCAGACCTGACCAAATTGCCGAAAGCTGTTGTACACCAGCAAAATATAGAGAAAGTTAACCATAATTTTATAGCGGCCTATTCAATAGGTGACCGTACCCGTACCTTTCTTAAAGTTCAGGATGGCTGTGATTATCCCTGTACCTATTGTACGATTCCCCTTGCCAGGGGAGGCAGCAGAAGTGATACCATAGAGAACGTGGTGAACAGGGCAAAACAGATTGCAGAAAGCGGAGTGAAAGAAATTGTGCTGACGGGAGTGAACCTGGGAGATTTTGGTATCCGTAACGGGCAGCGTGAAGATAAGTTCTTTGACCTGGTGAAGGCACTGGACGAGGTAGAAGGAATTGAAAGAATCCGTATATCATCCATCGAGCCTAACCTCTTAAGCAATGAGATCATTAGCTTTGTAGCGGGTTCAAAAAGATTTGTGCCCCATTTTCATATCCCCCTGCAATCAGGTTCTGACAAGATCCTCGGGCTGATGAAAAGACGTTACCGCCGGGAACTATATACTGAACGGGTGGCTACCATCAAAGCACTGATCCCTGATTGCTGTATTGGTGTAGATGTGATTGTTGGTTTTCCGGGTGAAACCCATGAAGATTTCCTGGATACTTATCAGTTCTTAAATGAGCTGGATATTTCTTATCTCCATGTATTTACTTATTCCGAGCGTGAGCAGACTGAGGCAGCAGATATGGCCGGAGTGGTTGCCGGGAGCGCCCGTGCAGACAGAAGTAAAATGCTGCATATCCTGTCTGATAAGAAACGCAGGGCCTTTTATCAGTCTCAGATGGGCTCCGTAGCTGAAGTTTTGTTTGAAGATGATCAGAAAAATGGATTTATGCACGGCTTTACCAAAAACTACGTGAAGGTGAAAGCGAAATACGATCCTGTGATGGTTAACGAAATTAAAACAGTGAAGCTGATTGAAATGACCCCGGAGGGCGAAGTAGAAGTTATGGAAACTGAAGAAGTTTTAGCACATTAATCCTATATTCGCGTAAAAAAATACGCAGATGTTCCCTACGGTTTCCCATTTTATTGAATATGCTTTCGGGGTACAGATCCCTCTCCCCCTGAATACTTTTGGTTTGCTTGTTGCACTGGCTTTTGTTGCCGGTTACTGGGCATTTACAGAAGAATTGAGACGTAAAGAGGTTTTAGGCATTTTACATCCGGTAAAAAGAATAGTAATAGTTGGCAAACCGGCCAGTACCAATGAGATCTTATTTAATGGTGTATTCGGGTTTTTGATTGGCTATAAGCTGGTCTATGCTTTTTTAAATTACCGTTTATTTGTGAGTGACTCGCAGGGGGTATTGCTGTCGTCCAAAGGAAGTCTGCTGGGCGGTTTGCTCTTCGCTGCAATCTTTGCGTATTGGGATTACAAGGAAAAAAGTAAGTTCAGGCTCAGTCAGCCAAAACAGGTTGAAGTAACCGAACATCCTTATGAACTTACCGGCCATATGATCGTATGGGCCGCTGTATGGGGCCTGCTTGGCGCAAAGATCTTTGATAACCTGGAGCACTGGGATAGCTTTGTAAGGGACCCTATAGGTAGTTTACTTTCTTTCAGCGGGCTTACCTTTTACGGTGGGCTCATTTGCGGGGGAGCGGCAGTATTGTACATTGCAAAGAAAAATGGCATCAAGCCACTGCATATGCTGGATGTTGGCGGGCCGGGTATGATGCTTGCTTATAGTGTAGGCCGTATTGGCTGTCATTTGTCGGGCGACGGGGACTGGGGAATTGTAAACGTGCATCCTAAGCCGTTTGGCTGGTTGCCCGACTGGCTATGGGCTTATACTTATCCCAATAACGTAGCAATGGAAGGAATACCTATCCTGGGCTGCAGCGGCCGTTTTTGTTCGGTACTTCCCTTACCTGTATATCCGACCCCAATTTACGAGGTCATTGTTTGTTTCATCCTGTTCCTTATCCTGTGGCGTATCCGCAAACAGATCAAACTTCCGGGAATGATGTTTGGCATTTACCTGATGATGAACGGCCTGGAACGCTTTTTCATTGAGCTGATCCGCGTAAATACCAGGTACCATGTAGCGGGACTGGCTTTCACCCAGGCAGAACTGATCTCTTCGATATTATTTATTTGTGGCCTGCTCCTTGTTGTGTTTGCTATCAGAAATAAAGAGAAACACGCGAACTACTAAATTTTAAGATTTGAATTACGAATTACTGAGTACACAAGTGATCGCCATTGCGCGACTGGCGGGCAATTTCATCAGAAAAGAATCGATGAATTTCAATGCCAATGCCATCGAACTGAAAGGATTGAATGACCTGGTTTCATATGTAGATAAAACTGCTGAAGAACAACTGGTGGACAATCTTTCAAAACTAATACCCGGTGCCGGTTTTACCACAGAAGAAGACACCGTCAATACCACCGGCAAAACCTATAACTGGATCATTGACCCGCTGGATGGAACAACAAATTTCATTCATGGTGTGCCCACCTATTCGATCAGCATTGCATTATATGAGGAAGATAAGCCCGTTTTGGGCCTGGTATATGAGATCAACAGGGCAGAAATGTTCTATAGCTATAAAGATGCTCCTGCCTTCCTGAATAATGAGGAGATCCGGGTATCCCAGCGGAGCAGCCTTTCTGAGAGTTTGCTGGCAACAGGGTTTCCGTATTATCAGTTTGACAAACAGCCGCAGTATATGCAGTTGCTGACTGAGCTGATGCAGAAAACACATGGCTTACGAAGAATTGGCTCAGCTGCAGTTGACCTGGCCTATGTAGCCTGCGGCAGGTTTGATGCCTTCTTTGAATACAACCTTAACTCCTACGATGTAGCTGGTGGCGCTTACCTGGTGCAGCAGGCGGGGGGTAGGATCATGAATTTTAGCGGGGGCGATGAATTTATCAATCAGCGGGAAATCCTGGCTACAAACGGCCTGCTGGATGCAGAAATGCTTGAAGCATTGCAGCGAAATTTTAACAGCTAAAAATATGGTATAAACAAAGAAGCCGTTTCACAGTCAATGTGAAACGGCTTCTTTTGTTAAATTCTTGTTTACAGGGCGTTGGAAACTACTTCCTTTACTTCAGGAACCATACGCTGCAATAAATTCTGGATACCGGATTTCAATGTGATGGTAGATGAAGGGCATCCGCTGCATGAACCGCGGAGTTCAACAGTTACCACACCTTCTTCAAAAGATTTATAGCTGATTGCGCCACCGTCCTGTTCCACAGCAGGGCGAACGTAATCATGCAAAATCTGCTGGATCTTTACTTCCAGGTCAGATCCTTCAAAATCAGGGGTTTCTTCAGCAGTAGCCTCTTTAATTTTATATTCTGATTCAACAGCACCTTTAACAAACTCTTTCAGGATTGGTTCAATATCTGCCCACTCAGCATCATCCGTTTTTGTAACGGTAACGAAGTTACTCGCAAAAAATACTCCGCTTACAAAATTAAACTTGAATAATTCTTTCGCAAATGGAGAGTGCTCCGCACTTTCTCTGGTAGCGAAATCTTCACTGCCATTGATCAGAAGTTTATTTACCATAAACTTCATAGTGGCAGGATTCGGGGTTTGTTCTGTATATACGTTAATAGTCATGGTCTCTTTTTCTTACAAAAATAAATAATTCGTAATTCAAATGCAGATATCGATGTCTGTTTTAGGTCATTATATGTTAAAACACACCTGTGTAGTTGAAAGGCGTAATTTGTTTCAGTTCCTGTTTCAGGTCTTCATCAATCTGCAAACCGTCAATAAAGGCAGCCATGGTATGTGCTGTGATCTTCTGATTGGTACGGGTAAGGTCTTTCAGCGCCTCATATGGATTCGGGTAAGCTTCTCTTCTTAAGACCGTTTGAATGGCTTCGGCTACTACTGCCCAGTTATTTTCCAGGTCGGCTGCAATAGCTTCATTGTTCAGTAAAAGCTTATTGAGTCCTTTCAGTGTAGAAGAGATTGAAATTACGGTATGGGCCATAGGTACGCCTACATTTCTTAACACGGTTGAATCCGTCAGGTCTCTCTGCAAGCGGGAGATTGGCAGTTTAGCTGCGAAGAACTCAAATAAAGCGTTGGCAATCCCTGCATTTCCTTCCGCATTTTCAAAATCAATCGGGTTAACCTTGTGCGGCATAGCCGAAGAGCCAACTTCTCCTTCTTTGATTTTTTGCTTGAAGTAGTTTTTGGAGATATATGCCCAGATGTCCCTGTCAAGATCAATGATGATTGTATTGATCCTTTTTAAGGCATCGCACTGTGCGGCAAACTGATCGTAATGTTCAATTTGTGTAGTGTGCTGTGCACGGCTCAGTTCAAGGATATTGTTGACAAAATTATTGGAAAAATCTACCCAGTTGATCCCCGGGTAGGCGATATGATGTGCATTGAAGTTGCCTGTGGCGCCGCCGAACTTGGCACTGTTGGGAATACTCTTCAGGTTAGCCAATTGTACCTCCAGTCTTTCGGCAAATACCAGGAACTCCTTGCCAAGTTTAGTAGGGGAGGCCGGTTGTCCGTGTGTGTGTGCCAGCAGGGGGATGTCCTTCCAGTCGCCCGCCAGCTCCTGCAGCCTGCTGATCAGCTGACTGATCTGAGGGTAGTAAACTTCTGTCAGCGCCAGTTTGAATGTATACGGTATGGCAGTATTGTTGATGTCCTGGGAGGTCAGCCCAAAATGGATAAACTCTTTAAAATCCTGTAAGCCCAGGTTATCGAACTTCTTTTTGATAAAGTATTCAACAGCTTTAACGTCATGATTGGTAATTTTCTCCGTATCCTTAACTTCCTGTGCATCTTTATCACTGAAATTGTTGAAGATTGCGCGCAGCTTACTGTAGTTTGTTTTGTCAAACGCAGCAAGTCCTGCCAGGCCGGTTTCACATAATGCGATGAAATATTCAATTTCAACGTAAACCCTGTATTTGATCAGCGCATGTTCAGAAAAATACTGAGCAAGGTTTTGTGTGGTACTTCTATAGCGGCCATCAACTGGTGATATCGCTTGTAAAGGAGATAAATTCATGAATCAGAATGGTTTTGCAAAATGCAAATGTACCGAAATACGGGCACAAAAAAAAGGCTTTGGAACATTCCAAAGCCTCTTATAAAAGTTATTTAAGCTTATTATTTAGCTACGCTATCTTTTTTAACTTCAGTTGTAGTAGTTTTAACAGCTGTATCTTTTACAGTTGAATCTTTAACAGAAGTATCAACATCAGTAGTGATAGTTGAAGAATCAGTTACAGTTGTATCTGTAGTTTCAGCTTTTTTCTCACCTGAACATGCTGCTACTGATAAAGAGATTGCTAATGCTGCGAAGCCTAATTTGAATAAGTTTTTCATTTGAATTCTGTTTAAAATAATTAATTAATTTTACAGATTAATACCGCAATCTTTAAAAGGTAACCCACCTATTTAAAAAAAGATCAAAGAATATTTTTTTTGTCTAATATTGGGTTACCATTCACGTATAAATGTATTAATTAGTGAGTAATAAGTTAAGCAGTTCAGTTCCAACAGATAGAGAGGTTGTTTTAGGGATACTAAATAACTCTGAAGATGCGCTAAACAGGCTGTACATTGGGTATTTTCCGATGGTTTTACAGTTTATTTTAAATAATAACGGCGACGAAGATGATGCAAAAGATGTTTATCAGGAAGCGATTATTGTTTTATATAATAAAATCAGGAGCGGAGATTTTGAGTTAAGCAGTAAACTAAAGACATATATATATTCGGTATGCAGGCGTATCTGGTTGAAAAAACTTACACAGCAAAGTAAGAAGACCAATAACCTTTCCGATCTTGAAGATGTAGTTGCCGTAGAAGTTGATCTGGAACAGCATGAAGAGAAAGAACTGCAGTTTGAAAAAATGGGTTCAGCTCTGGTCAGTCTTGGGGAACCTTGCAAAACTATTATTCAGGATTTTTATATTCATAATCTCTCCATGCAGGATATATGCGAGAAGTTTGGCTACACCAATACGGATAATGTCAAAACTCAGAAATATAAATGTTTGCAGCGGTTAAAAAAACTATTTTTTCAATCATAATACGTCATGAGAAACGATATAGAGTTAGAAACCATCATTGAAGATTACCTGCAGGGTAAACTGACAGCTGAGGAAGCAAAAGCTTTCGAACAGCTGCGTCTCAATGATCCCGTAATTGACCATAGAGTTGTTGCACACAAGGTTTTTCTCGAATCTTTAGCACAATATGGCAGGGTCATTTCCCTGAAACAGCAGATGGACCACGCACATGCCGGTATAGACGTTGCCGGGCTCACTGAAAAGATGAGGCCGCATCCATCTTTCATTGTGAATCTGTGGCGTAAGAATAAGTCTGCTGTTGCGATCGCTGCATCGTTCCTTTTGCTGACCATATTTTCTATTTATTCCATACAGCATAATACCAAACAGAATGGTACTTATGAAGTGATGAGACGTGAGATCACTACAATCAAGAACAACCAGAACAAACTGGTAAGGACACTCAATTCTACCGGGCCGAAAGTCCCTAAAGGACTTGCGAGCTCTGCAAAATTCGGAGGAACCGGTTTTGCGCTTACTGCAAACGGGTACCTGTGTACCAATTACCATGTAGTAAGAGATGCTGATTCTGTATACGTACAGAACAGCAAAGGTGAATCTTTTAAAGCCAAAGTCGCTTATCGTGATGTCCAGTATGATATTGCTATTCTGAAGATCATTGACGATTCCTTTACGCCATTGGCTAATCCCCCGTATAAGCTGAAAAAGAACAGCATCGGGATGGGAGAGAATGTTTATACCCTTGGTTATCCCAAAGATGATGTGGTGCTTGGGGAAGGTTATGTGAGTTCAAAAACAGGCCACGGGGGCGACACTACCCAATACCAGGTTTCCATCCCGATAAATCCCGGAAACAGCGGAGGGCCATTGTTAGACGATCAGGGCAATATTATCGGCCTGATCACTGCCAAAGAAAACCAGGTTGAAGGTGCTGCCTTTGCTGTTAAATCCAAATATATCCTGGAAGCGCTGAATGCAATACCTTCGGATTCATTGGGTAAAAAAGCGGTATTCTCAAAAAAGAATCCATTGCAGGGCCTGAGCCGAACCAGACAAATAGACAAGATCGGAAAGTACGTTTATATGATCAATGTATATAATTAGAGTTCTCTTTTATTTTAAAAAGCCCCGGACAGCATTTGTTCCGGGGCTTTTTGTTAAAACAATTTTGGTGCGATAATAAAATATTACTAATATTATTAGTAATATTGTGTAAGTTAGAATTTAAATTTGTGCTATTATGGAATTTGGAAAAGTTGCACCGGAAGAAGTTAGATCTATAAGTTTTCTGCTACCCAAAGACGGGCAGCAGAATCAAAAGGTGTTAAACGAAAAAAGTACCGCTAAGGCTGATGTTTTTGTGGGCTGTGCCAAATGGGGTTTGCCCGAGTGGGTAGGGTTTCTATATCCGCCAAAAACTAAAGCGGCAAACTTCCTGATGGAGTATGCAAAACATTTTAATTCCATCGAATTAAATGCAGCCTATTACAAGATCCCTACTGTAGAAACCGTCCGGAAATGGCAGAAACAGGCGGCCGACAGTGCGAAGGATGGTTTTCTGTTCTGCCCTAAATTCCCGGAAACAATCAGCCATTATAAACGGCTGAAAGGTGTTGAGAGGGCTACAGACGAATTTCTTACCTCTGTTTTTGAATTCGGGGAGTATCTGGGCCCCTGCTTTTTGCAGTTGAGCGACAGCTTTGGCCCCAATAGCTTCAGTGCTTTGGAAGATTTCCTGAAATCTCTTCCGAAGGACCTGAATGTATTTACTGAACTCAGGAACGAAGAATGGTTTTCAGATCCTTCTTACCGTAAGGATGTGTTCGAAATGTTTACAGCACTGAATAAGGGAGCGGTAATTACCGATGTAGCGGGCAGGAGGGATGTGTTGCATATGGAGGTGACGGTTCCTGAAGTATTCATCCGTTTCATTGGCAATGGTGTTGATTTCAGAGATGCGGATTTTGGAAGAATTGATCTCTGGGCAGAGCGGATAAAAGAATGGCAGGATAACGGCCTGAAAAAGGTCTATTTCTTCCTGCATCAGCATGATGAACGCGAGTCGGTACGGCTGGCAGCTCACGCCGTAAAATCCTTTAATAAGACATTAGGAAGTCAAATTCCGGAAATTCAGTTGCAGCCTTCGCTGTTTATTTGAGAATACTTAAATATCTACTATATTAGTAGTCTTATCCGGCGGTTATGCCCGTATTTGGGGATGTTATAATTATATTTCTAATTAAAATAGTTGTTACTTTTGAACTGGTCACCGGGTAAATTTAAGTTCATTTACATTATCCAACGATTTTAAAATTAAATAATAAGACTATGAGTATCAGAATCGGAGATGTTGCTCCAAATTTTCAAGCTAAAACATCAATAGGGGATATTGATTTTTACGAATTTCTGGGTGATAACTGGGGAGTGATCTTTTCACATCCTGCAGATAATACACCTGTTTGCACTACAGAGCTTGGCCGTACAGCTCAACTTAAAAGTGAATTTGAAAAAAGAAAGGTAAAAGTTATTGCACTGAGCGTGGATTCGGTTGAATCTCATCAGTCATGGATCAATGATATCAATGAGACACAAAATACTTCAGTAGAATTTCCAATCATTGCTGATCAGGACAAAACGGTTGCCAATCTTTATGATATGATCCATCCTAACGCTTCTGAAACGCAGACTGTAAGGTCTTTATTTGTTATTGCGCCTGATAAAAAGGTAAAACTGATGATTGTTTACCCTGCATCTGTTGGAAGAAACTTCAATGAAATACTGAGGGTAATAGACTCGCTTCAGCTTACTGCTGAATATAGTGTAGCTACGCCGGCAGACTGGAAAGACGGAGATGATGTGATCGTAATGAACAGCATCAAAACCGAGGACATTCCGGCTAAGTTTCCCAAAGGTCACAAAGTTATAAAACCATACCTGAGAACTACTCCGCAACCGAACAAATAATTTTTAAAACTTATTGATTTTCTTTAAGTTTGATATAGTTGAGAACTATAAAGAAATATTAATTTATACATTGGAATTTTATGAGTTACGGAAAAGTTAAGTGGTTTAACAAACAGAAGGGATATGGCTTTATCGTCTATGAAGGCAATAAGGATATTTTTGTTCATTTTAAAGATGTCCTGGGCGGTATAGACAGTCTTCAGGAGAATGACGAAGTCGAGTTTGAGGTAGCTGAAGGCAAAAAAGGTTTACAGGCGGTAAAAGTGAAAAAAGCATAATTCTCTTTTAACTGCCATAACAAAGCCTCCTGCACAGGGAGGCTTTGTTGTTAATAATGCTGTATGATCGTGCTTTTTAGAATAATCTTACCTGCAGAAGCACTTTGTGTAAAGATCATAAACCGGGTATCACTTGGTTTAATATGATACTTCTCTACCAGTGAAGCTGCCTTATCAGGATAGTTCCTGACGATGACATTCCCCTCCAGGTCTTTTTCCTTTTTGATCGTACCTGCAGACAGCACATCGTCTATCCTGAATATACGGCCCGGAAATGCCACATCGATTTTATCTGCGGTGTATAATTGGGTCTGATGATGAAGTTTGCTGAGCCCATACCTTTCAGCAATCAGGTTAAAAGCGCCGCTTTTCAGTAATGCCACGTCCGGCTCGTATAAATAATCCCCCGGAGCCGGGGTACCCGAAATGGCCGCCGGAACTTCATGCCCCATCAAAAAACTGAATTGTTTTTGTGTACCGTTCAGCGTAGTGCTAACGATCTGTATTTGTCCTTCAAAGCCTTTCTCCAACACCCATATCAACTCTTTACATTCGTTTCTGACACTTACAATGTGTACGGCAAGCACATGCCTCAATTCTTTAAGGCCAGCGCTGATATCCAGCAGGGGAGCTGTTTTGATCAGCAGGCGGCCGGTTTTATCCAGCAGCAGATCCAGGTTCTCTACCACATCAGGCGTGCAATCCCTGAGCATAAACACTTTACCCGAATTACTTCTCCTGGCAGGGTCTATATACACTGTACCAAAATGCTGCTCGGTGTTTTTGATCAGTTCCAACCCGTCTCCGGAAAAGAAACTGGTATTGTGCTGCCCCAATAAAGGCGCATTATAACTGGCAATGGCGGAGAGTTCCTCGTTGATCTCACAATGTATAACCGATTGGTTTACCCTGGAAAAATAATGACTGTCTACACCAAAACCGCCGGTCAGGTCTATCAGCGTAGTTCCTTTACAGAGCTGCGCTTTGTAAGCCGCAGTGATCTCTGAAGAACACTGTTCTATGGACAGCAATGGCGGGTAATAGATACCGGCAGTATTAAACCAGGAGGGCAGTTTTTTTGAAGACTTTTTCCTGGCTGCGATCTGATTGGCCAGTTCCTGCCCCGTAATACCCGGGAAAGGACTTTTTGCCATCGCTATGGTATGCACGTCGGCATTCATATGCTCCCGGATATACTCCTGTACTGCGCTATCGGTGATCAGGCTATTCAACAGCTGTCCTGTCTTTCATCACCATCTGACAGGTATGGCGACTTTTCACCTCCAGCAAAATATCTTTATTTACCGTTACACGGTTAATCGTATCCTGGTTATAATACCGGATCGTAACCAGTTCAAGCCCTTTATTGTACTTCACTTTATATAAAGTTGATAGTTCCCTGATCAGGTTACTGACCTTCTCTTCGTCATGGTCTACACTCACCGAAAAGCTGATCGCAGAATTGAGCATCGTATTTACCTTTACCTTATGCTGGTGAAAGAGGCTGAAAATATCACTCAGGTTTTCTTCAATAATGAAAGAGAAATCCTTTGGGAAGATAGAGATCAGCACCTGGTTCACCTTGAAAATAAAAGAAGGAACGGGCAGCGGGCTGTTTTCACCATTGATCTGTGTGCCTGTCCCGTCAGGATGAAGAAAAGACCGTACATATAAGGGAATATTCTTGTTTTGCAGGGGTTTTATGGTCTTCGGATGAATGACAGTTGCCCCATAATAGGTCAGTTCAATCGCATCGTGGTAAGAAAGCTGCGGAATATGTTCCGTTTCATCAAACCATTTCGGGTCTGCATTCAGCACTCCCGGAACGTCTTTCCATATGGTTAATGCAGCAGCATCCAGGCAGGCGCAGAAAATAGCTGCTGAATAGTCAGATCCCTCCCTTCCCAGAGTAGTGGTGAAATTTTCACTGGTACTGCCAATAAACCCCTGTGTTACTGCAATTCCGTTTTCATGCAGAGGGATAAGGTGTTTCTGTATCTCTGTTGTAGTTTTATCCCAGTCTACTTTTCCTTCCCGATAGGTATTGTCAGTTTTAATAAAATTCCTGGCATCTATCCATTTGACAGGGATGCCGCATTCATTCAGCCAGGCAGCTACGATTTTTGTGGAAAGTATCTCGCCTATTGAAACGATCTGGTCATAAATATAATCCGGGGCATCATTGGCTTCTTCCTCAAGCAGCCATTCAATTTCTACAAATGAATTTGCTACGTCATCAAACACGGGGTGTTTAGGGTTGCTGAACAGTTCGTTTATAATGTTGAAATGATAAGCTTTAATTTCATCCAGCAGTTCGTGTGTGTTTTCCTGGCCAAAGATATAGGCATTGGATAGCTCTTCCAGTTTGTTGGTGATCTTCCCCATGGCAGAGATTACGATCAGCAGATTATTTTGACCGGTATTGCTGATGATTTCAGCCAGGTTTTTTACAGCCCCGGCATTCATAACGGAAGCACCGCCAAATTTGTATACTTCCATGCTTATTTAAAATTTACTAAAATGGAACTTTCTTTCATGATATCTTTTATTTTTGAGAAAGGAATGGTCAGTTCTGTTGTTCCTGCAGCGTAGGCCTTAATTTCATAAGGATTATACAGGAATTTAATCCCCTCCTTTGTTACTGTAAATGTTTCAGGCAGACTAAAAACGCCTTCAGCAAAGAAATAACCGTCTGACAGGCTGGCATTTGGAGCCAGATTTTCGTCCTTTCTGAAAATGCTCTCTCCCATCGCCCTTAGTTTAGGCATGCCTTCAGCGGTAATGAGCGAATCAAGGGTAATGGTCTGATAAGTTTTCGGATTATAATTCAGATAGGTAAAAAGTGTATTGGGGTGTGCACCGCCCTTGTAATCTGAATAGATCACCAATATGGAAATGTAATTCGGATAATTGGCCTTCATCTGCAGGTTAATATTTGCAAACCAGCTTTCCTGCGTACCGGGGTTGCCCTTCCGGTAGGCATCAAATTCTTTAATGAATGCTGTAGCAAGCTCTTTATAATTTTTATGGATGCCTTGTTTACCCGCCAGCCCAATGATCCGCTCTTCCAGGAACTTATTGATGGCCTGATCCCGGAAAACAGGATAAGTGATTACTGCCTTTGCCGTATCTGTTACAAGTGTGTTTTTAGAAACAGGTGTTTTACTGTAAATCTTTACAGAATCATAGGAATAACTTAATGAATCTGTGCCTGCCCCGGTGGCAACAGCCGCTGCTGAATCAATTACTTTATCAGTCTTCTTTTGATTAGTACAGGCATATACAGAGGTAATGACTGCAAATACAATTAGAATCTTCTTCATGCTGTGATTTGTTCTTTACTGAAAGAGGCATTTAACCACCCGCTCTCAAACTGTGCTTCGTACTTACGGTAGAAATTCAGGGCGGGCTCATTCCAGTCCAGCACCTGCCAGGACATACCATTGTAATTTTTGTCCTTCGCTTCTTTCATCACCCGTTCAAACAATAATTTGCCGGCTCCCTTTCCCCTGAAATCTTCAGTTACAATGAAGTCTTCAAGATATAAACGGCAGCCCTTCCAGGTAGAGTACCTGATGTAATATAAAGCAAAGCCAATAATTTTGTGCTCATATTCGGCAACAAAGGCCTTCCATACCGGCTGTTCGCCAAAACCTGCTTCGGCAAATTCTGAAAGTTTAACCGTTACCTCATCGGGCATCTTTTCATATACTGCAAGCTCAACAATCAGTTCCAGCATCCGCGGACAATCTTGTTTTACAGCAGATCTCAATTGGATATCCATCAGGCTTTGTAATGTTTGATTTTTCTTACACCAAAAATGCTGCTTCCGATCCGCACCATAGTACTGCCTTCTTCAATAGCCAGTTTATAGTCGCCGGACATACCCATGGACAGTTCCCGGAAGGAATCTTCCTTTCTGAAAAAACTCAGTTTGATTCCGTCGAAAAGTACTTTCAGCTCCTGGAATTCATCCTTGGTTTGTTTCTCCTCGGCATGGTTACTTGCTATGCCCATGAGCCCCGTGATGCGGATATTTTTCATCGCCAGGTATTCATCGGAACGCAGCAGTTCAATCACTTCCGCATGGTCCAGACCGAATTTTGTTTCCTCATCAGCAATATAGACCTGCAGCAGGCAATCGATCACCCGGTTGTTTTTTGCTGCCTGTTTATTGATCTCCGCCAGCAGTTTGGCACTGTCTACTGATTGGATCAGTTTGATAAAGGGAGCAATATATTTTACTTTATTCGTCTGCAGATGACCAATCATGTGCCACTCTATATCTTCAGGCAGGGCTTCCTGCTTTTCTACCAGTTCCTGAACAATGTTTTCCCCGAATATCCGCTGTCCGGCATTGTAGGCTTCTAAAACAGCACTTGTATCATTGAATTTTGATACAGCAATCAATTCAACATTTTCCCCTTCTAATTCCTTTTTATATTTTATTAAGTTGTCTGCTATGCTCATTTATCAGTATTTTTGGTAAAATTAACAACCTTAGTTCAATTTGCTAAGAAAAAATAATGTTTTACACACAATGAGAAGATTTTGTTGGGCCGGCCTGGTGTTAATCCTGATTAGCGGATGTGGGCGTACAATACCAAAAGACATCATTCAGCCAAAGGTAATACGCCTGGTTTTGTATGACATGCATATCGCTGACGGATATATTTCTACCATTCCTGTTCCCGACTCAGCAAAAAAAGTTGCTGCATCGTACTATAACGCCATCTACAAAAAATACGGTATAGATTCTGTCACCTACAACCGAAGTATCAACTATTACTATGATAATGTGGCGGATATCTCGAGTATCTACAGTGATGTAACGGCAAGCCTGAAAAAATCTAAAGACAGCATTGACAAAATCCAGGCTAAGATCCTGAAAAAGGAAGAGGCTGCAAAAAAGATGAAGAAAGACAGTGCAGACAAGGCTAACCCTAAACTGGTGGCGGCCAAAGCTGATTCTGTTAAAAAAGCAAAAAAGGACAGCATAGCCAAAGTAAAGATTGAAACCGCAACTAAGGCACTGGCGGTTAAAAAGGAAAAGAAAGATAGCGCGGAAAAAGCCAGGCTGAAAAGCGTAAAGAAAGCTGATGCGCCCAAAAAGGTAAATTAAACATGATATATCCCGATAATTGTTTAGAAAGACTTGGCTTCAATGAAGTGAAGCAACTCATCTATAAGCACTGCCTGAGCCCCATGGGGCAATATATGATCGGCAAGATGCAGGTGATGAACAAATATGATCAGATCAACAAATTTTTAAGACAGACTAAAGAATTTAAAGATATCCTGGAAAACCAGGAGCCACTGCAGATCAGTACTTTTTTTGATATCAAATCTCTGGCTGATAAGATCAGGGTAGAGGGCAGTTACCTGCTGGAAGATGAACTTTTCCAGATCTATCAGTCCCTGCAAACCGTATTTTCGGTACTGCACTTCTTCGAGGAGAGAGCCGGTGTGTATCCCAACCTGGAAGCACTCTTTGAACATATCCCGGTAGAGAAGAATATCCTTAAGAAAATAGAGACCATTCTGGACCCCAAAGGAAAGATCAAACCAAACGCCTCGGCAAAATTACAGGAGATCACCGGTGATATTGCGAAAGGTGAACAGGAAGTCCGCAAACGCATGGACAGCATTTACCGGCAGGCCGTAGCCAGCAACTGGGTGGCAGACGGAAGCCTGACTATCCGCGACGGAAGAATGTGTATCCCTATTATTGCTGACCATAAACGAAAGCTTAAAGGTTTTATCCATGATGAATCCGCAAGCGGGCAAACCGTTTACCTGGAGCCCGAAGAAGTATTTACGCTTAACAATAAGATCAGGGACCTGGAATTTGATAAAAGGCGGGAGATCATCAGGATCTTAATTGCACTTACAGACGATCTGAGGCCTTATCAGCCATTATTACTTTCTTATCACGGCTTTCTGACCAAGCTGGATTTTGTAAGGGCAAAGGCGCTGTTTGCAATCGAAGTTGAGGCTGATATGCCTGTTCTGGTAGCAGAACCACGGATCAAACTGATCAATGCAAGGCATCCGCTATTGTATTTGTCCTTTAAGGAGGATAAAAAAACGGTAGTGCCGCTGAATATCCATATGAATGAAAATTTGAGGATCGTACTTGTCTCGGGCCCCAACGCGGGAGGAAAATCAGTTTGTATGAAAACCGTTGGGCTATTGCAGCTAATGCTGCAGTCTGGTTTACTCATCCCTGTTCATGAATCCAGCGAAGTTGGGATTTTTGATAATATCTTTGCCGATATCGGTGATGACCAGAGTATAGAAAGCGACCTCAGTACCTATAGCGCACATTTAACAAAGATGCGGTATTTTGTAGCCCATGCCACTCCTAAATCCCTCGTGATGATCGATGAGTTCGGTACAGGCACTGATCCTCAGTTTGGAGGCCCCATGGCCGAAGCCGTACTGGAAGTATTGAACAATAAAAAGGTGAGAGGCGTGATCACCACACATTATTCCAATCTGAAATTATTTGCCGGAAATACACCGGGGCTGGAAAATGCTTCGATGTTATTTGATAACGATAAAATGAAACCCCTGTATGTGCTGGAAATCGGAAAACCCGGAAGTTCCTATGCTTTTGAGATCGCACAGAATATCGGCCTGCAAAAGGAAGTGCTTGAGCTGGCAAGGGAAAAGACCGGTACCAACCAGAACCGCATAGACAGTTTGCTGGTAGACCTGGAACGGGAGAAAAAGCAGATTTATGACACCAAGGTCCACTTGGCCAATCAGCAGAACAAAGTAAAGAACCTCGTTGCTGAGAATGAAAAATTACAGCTCTTTCTTGACGAAAACAGGAAGACACTGATTAAAGAAGCAAAACTCGAGGCGCAGGCGATCATTAAAAATGCGAACAAGCTCGTGGAAAATACCATCGCAGGTATTAAGGAGAACCAGGCAGACAAAGTAGCCACCAAAGAATTGCGGCAAAACCTGCAAAAGGTATTGGTGCAGCACCAGGTGAAGGAAGAGAAGAAACCTGAAAAAGCCGTGCCACTGGGTACGCCTATTGAAGTGGGCGATTGGGTGCAGTTACTCAACAGCGAAACTACAGGTCAGGTCCTGGAGATCAACCGGGGTAATCTGGTTTTAGCTTTGGGTGACCTGCGTTCTGTAGTTAAAAAAGAACGTGTACAAAAGATCAGCAATAAACAGGCAAAGAAGGTAGTACAGAGCAATTCTTTCTCAGGAAGGATCTCCGAGGCCATCGGCAGCTTCAGTGCTGAACTGGATCTCCGTGGAATGCGCGGAGAGAATGCCATCCAGGAGGTAGAAAAATATATGGATAAGTCAATCATGCTGGGCTTTCCTTTTATTAAAATCATCCATGGTAAAGGGGATGGTATCCTTAGAAAACTGATCAGGGAATACCTCAAAAAATACCGGGAAGTAAACCGCGTGGAAGACGAACATGCTGACAGAGGGGGAGATGGTATAACATATGTGTATTTCAACTAATTAAGTAAACATTTTTATCGGCCGTCTGTTGTACGGTAAACACTGTGCTATGAACCCGGCATGATTAAAAGAATTATTAGCCTCAGGGGCAATAATTCTTTCAATTATCAAAGGCTCCATCTAACAATTGAAATCAATAAAATTAAATAGATGAAAAAAATATTTACTTTAATTTTTAGCCTGTTTATCCTGTCAGCCTGCGAAAAAAGCGGAGGTGATGAGAGTGAAAAGAAACTGCCCGATGCCGAACTGAAAACGGAGGTGCTTACCCAATCCCTGGTCTTTCCATGGGAGATGGTTTACGGATCCGATAATTATATCTGGTTCACGGAAAGGGCCGGTAAGATCAGTCGCCTGAATCCAAAGAACGGTGTTATTGCTCTTGTACATACCATTACTGAGGTGAACAGTGCAGGCGAGGGCGGCCTGCTTGGAATGGCATTACATCCTGATTTCAATAATAACCCTTATGTATACGTTGTTTATGATTACAGAAGTGGAACTAACTACCGGGGCAAAGTAGTACGCTTTACTTTCAACAATGGTGTGCTGCTGGAGCCATTGGTGCTGCTGGATCAAATTCCTGCATCTTCCAATCATGACGGCTCGCGCCTGCTGATCACACCAGACATGAAATTGCTGATTACCACGGGCGATGCCAATACAGCCGCAAATGCACAGGATACCAGCAGCTTATCGGGTAAGATATTGAGGATAAACCTGGATGGCTCAATTCCTGAGGACAATCCTTTTCCCGGAAGCCGGATATGGACCTATGGACACCGTAACCCTCAGGGACTGGTACTGGCAAACAATAAATTATATTCTTCAGAACACGGACCGGATAACGATGATGAGGTTAACCTCATTGAAAAGGGTAAAAACTATGGATGGCCGAATATTGAAGGCTTTTGCAACACTACAACCGAAAAAGCTTTTTGTGCTTTAAATGATGTAACTGAACCGCTGATGGCTTGGACACCCACTATAGCACCATCAGGGCTAATGTACTATGATTCCGATTATCTTCCGCAATGGAAAAATTCCCTGCTGATGGTTACCTTAAAAGGTACTAAACTGGTGCAGCTGACACTGGATGAAACGGGTGATAAAATTACCGGAAGCCAGGATTTTTTCCTGAACCAGTTTGGCAGGCTCAGGGCCGTGTGTCAGTCGCCCGACGGGAAAGTATACCTTGCAACCAGCAACGGCGTTGATGACAAGATCATAGAGGTATCTTCGAAATAGTCATTTCTTACCAATTCTTTCGCCTCAACGTCAACTTTAAATTCCAGCTGATATTTGGTGGGATTTGTTTTTATCTATAATTTAGCTGCCAAACCAAATATATGATCAATAAGAAAGTATCGGGGGCTGATGAAGCCATCCGCGATATCACAGACGGCAAAACTTTGATGCTGGGTGGTTTCGGACTATGTGGTATTCCTGAAAATTGCATAACGGCACTGGTAAAAAAAGGGGTGAAAGGCCTTACCTGCATCTCTAACAATGCGGGGGTAGACGATTTTGGAATCGGCCTCTTACTCAAAACCCGCCAGGTAAAAAAGATGATCTCTTCCTATGTAGGTGAGAATGCCGAATTTGAGCGCCAGCTCTTAAGTGGTGAACTCGAGGTGGAACTGATCCCTCAGGGAACATTAGCCACGCGCTGTATGGCTGCGGGTTATGGCATGCCTGCAATTTTTACACCCGCAGGCGTGGGTACAGAAGTGGCGGAGGGCAAGGAAACAAGGAACTTTAATGGAAAGGATTACCTGATGGAATATGCATTTGATGCAGATTTTGCGCTGGTAAAGGCATGGAAGGGCGATACCGCAGGAAACCTGATCTTCCGCTCCACGAGCCGCAACTTTAATCCTGTGATGGCTATGGCAGGTAAGATCACCATCGCCGAGGTAGAGGAACTGGTGGAGCCGGGTGAACTGGACCCAGACCATATCCATACGCCCGGCGTATACGTACACCGTATTTTCCAGGGATCAGCTTACGAAAAAAGAATTGAGCAGCGTACCACCCGGCCCCGCGGCTAAGCAATCAAGAATTATATGTTAGACAAGAACGGAATAGCGAGACGTATCGCTAAAGAAATAAAAGACGGTTATTATGTTAACCTCGGAATAGGCATTCCCACACTGGTAGCCAATTATATTCCTGAAGGAATAAATGTAGTATTGCAATCAGAGAACGGGTTATTGGGGATGGGCCCTTTTCCTTTTGAAGGCGAAGAAGACCCCGATATGATCAATGCCGGTAAACAAACAATCACCACTTTGCCGGGCTCATCTGTTTTTGACTCTGCCATGAGCTTTGGAATGATCAGAAGCCAGAAAATAGACCTGACGATACTTGGGGCAATGGAGGTTTCTGAAAATGGTGATATTGCAAACTGGAAGATCCCCGGTAAAATGGTGAAAGGAATGGGAGGGGCTATGGATCTCGTCGCATCGGCAAAAAATATCATCGTTGCGATGCAGCATATCAATAAAGCAGGGGAGAGCAAGCTTTTACCCAGTTGTACCTTACCGCTGACAGGTGTAAACTGCATCAGAAAAGTGGTTACGGAACTTGCTGTGCTGGATATTTTGCCGGAGGGTGGTTTCAGATTGATTGAACGCGCCCCGGGGGTGAGTGTTGATTTTATCATTCAATCCACCGCAGGGAAATTGTTTGCTGAGGCAGATGTGAAAGAGATGGATTTAAACTGATCCCTATGGGATCAGTACAGTTTCTTTGAGCTCATCTGATATCTCTTTAGAGATCGTAATGATATCATCTGCAACGTGTTTATTGTTCATGATGATCTTCTGGCAGGACTCTTTATAAGGCAAAAGATATTGTTTATACGCAGGTATAACGTGGTTAACCCATTGGTACATGACCATATCACGGGTGTAACCGCGCTCTATTTCATCACGGGAGATCCTCCTGTTGAGTGTGATCTCTTCATCAGCATCCATAAAGATCTTAAGATCGAATAATTTAGCTATTTCGGGGTAGTGGAACACAAATAGACCTTCTACAATAATGATGGGCGCAGTGGTGATATTGAGCAGGCGCGCATTTTCCTCGTTTACGTTAAACGTGTATTCCTTTTTTTCAATTGAGCCTCCGGAGATCAATAGTTTCAGATCGTTCAGTAACTTTTCGTCATCAATACCTTCCGGTACGTCAAAATTGATCCAGCCATTCTCATCAATCTTCTGTAATTCCTTCGGCCTGTAGTAATCATCCTGTGAGATCAGACATACTTCCTCAGGATTGAAGTGATGTAGAAAACATTTTAAAAAAAAGGTTTTACCAGAGCCGCTTCCTCCTGCAACACCTATGATGTAAGGCTTGTTATTGTTCATTTGCTTGTCCACTGTACGTTAGATTGCACAAAAAACGCTTATCTAATGCACCTAATGCATCAGCTACCGCTTTTGTCATTACAATTATAACATCTTTTGTGGACTCATTCTCTGTAAATTTACCAACAACCTTTGCAAATGTTGATCTGTTGCTCATCGGATTGGTGATTTTCATGATCGTACCTATGGGTGCACTGCGGTGCAGGACCAGCATTTTTGAGGAATCCAGGTCAGGATCAATGATCCATACACCGGTACCTTTTTCATCCATCTGGCTCAGCCCGTAACGGCTGGGCGGCAATCTTAGCGATGGGTTTTTAACAGACTCTGCAGTGTCAGAATTCAAAGACGCGGGATCTGTTGTACGCTCGCCATTTACGGGATACTGACCGCTGATCAGTAACTTCTGACCAACATACAGGGAGTTCGTGGTTAAGTTATTCTTTGCTTTAAGCTGATCCAATGTCAGGCTATACTTGCTCGCTATAGAATACATTGTTTCATTGCCGGCAACGGTGTGCACTACCAGCTGGTCTTTGGAAACCGGAGCTTCCTGTTTTAGCAGCTGAACCGGTTCAGTCTTATTGACTACGGTTTCGGTTTTCTTTGAGGTATCTGGTTTCTTGTACTGGCCTTGTACCGGAACTGCTGTAGTTGTTACAGGTGGAGTTGTTGTGCCTGGGGGAGTTGTAGTAACAGGGCCGGTATTTACCACGCCTGTATTAGCCGGAGCCTTTGTGATGGGCGGCGCTGTTACCGGAGTTGTTGTTGCGGGGTTAGCCGGTGCCTGTGCAACAGTTTCACCTGTTGCTGTTCCTTCTTTAGCCGGAATTTTTAACACCTGTCCGATCTGAAGATTGATAGACCTTAGGTTGTTTACCCGTTTAATTTCGTCTACCGTTGTGCCGTACTTTTTGGCAATTATGTTCAGGTTTTCCTTCCGCTGGACTGAATGTTCTATCAAAGTAGTATTCTCTTCAGTACCTGCAGCAGGTGTTACAGCCGCCGTAGTGCTGGCCGGAGCTGAAGTTTTACTGTCAGTGGATGTTTTTGAGGCGGTTCCGGCTTTTACAGCTGCGGGTTCTGAAAATGGAAGATCTGTAGGTACTTTTATGATAACTCCGAGTGATAAATACTTATCATTGTTAAAAGTCATGATCACTTTCGGACTAACGTTATATCTTCTGGAAATCGAATAATACGTATCCTTGGCTATGACCTGGTGTAAAATAATCTTCTTGCCTTTTAAATTTTCAACGCCGATGGAATCTCTCAGATGATCAGCTTTTGCCGCCGAAAAATTCAGGAAGATGGCAAATATCGCCAGTATATAATATCTATGCATTAATAGTCCTTATGAATGATTAGTTAGGCAATTATACGAATAATATATAAGAGCCTGAATTATGAATATTAAACGACAATTCCATAAGCGTATTGTAATCGTACGGCTTTTTAAAAAACCATTTGTAATGTATATTTGTTTATTACCTATAGGTTAGTAAAACAAAATAAATTTATAAAATATTATGGACGCAAAAGAAATTAGTTTGGTTGAGAAAGAAGTGAAACCAGTTGTAGATCTGCTGAATGATTACCTGGCAAACTATCACATTCACTATCAAAAATTAAGAGGATGCCACTGGAATATCAAAGGACAGAATTTCTTTACTTTGCATGTTAAATTTGAAGAATTGTACACCAATGCTCAGGAAACTATTGACGAAATAGCAGAACGTGTATTGACGTTGGGCAAACCGCCACATAGCCGTTTCGCTGATTACATCAATGAGTCAGTGATCAAAGAGATCAACACTATAGGCCTGCAGGATCTTGCGATGGTTGATGCTATCCTGGATGACATGTCACTGCTGATCCAGCTGGAACGTGAGTTGATGGAAGCTTCTGCAAACGCAGGTGATGACGGTACAAATGATATGGTGAACAGGTTCATGCAGTACAAAGAAAAAAATACCTGGATGCTGCGTTCTTTTGCCGGTAAAAAATAAGCTGATTCAATAAGATCTATAAAAACCATGCAAACCGCATGGTTTTTCTTTTTTCAGCCCTTTACCCAGAAAAATACTTCATACCTTTGATGCAATGGGATATAAAAGCCTGGCCGAATGTGTTGCTGATCTGGAGAAACACGGTCATTTATTACGTATAAAAGAAGAAGTAGACCCGTACCTGGAAATGGCTGCCATTCACCTGCGCGTGTATGAACAAAAAGGACCTGCCTTGTTTTTTGAGAAAGTAAAAGGAAGTCCTTTTCCTGCTGTATCTAACCTTTTCGGAACACTTGAAAGATCAAAATTCATGTTCCGTGATAGTCTGGAACGTGTTGGGCAACTGGTTGATCTCCGTTCTGATCCGGTAAAGGCGTTGAAAAATCCTTTCAAATTTGCAGGTGCCGGGCTCACTGCTTTTTCTGCTTTGCCCATGCAGCAGCAGTTGTTTAAATCTGCATTTCAAAAGACAACAATCAGTCAGCTTCCGCAGATTGTGAACTGGCCAATGGATGGCGGGCCATTTATTACCATGCCGCAGGTATATACTGAGGATGCAGATAAACCCGGGGTAATGAATGCAAACCTGGGGATGTACCGTATACAGCTGGCGGGAAATGAATATATAAAAGATCAGGAGATCGGGCTGCATTACCAGATCCACCGAGGCATAGGTGTACACCAGAGCAAGGCAAATGCTAAAGGCCTGCCCTTAAAGGTCAGCATCTTTGTTGGCGGCCCGCCTTCGCATCCCCTGGCCGCAGTGATGCCACTGCCTGAGGGATTGTCTGAAATGACCTTTGCGGGAGCCCTGGGTAACCGCCGTTTCCGCTATTTTTATGATGATGAAGGTTTTTGCATTTCTGCAGATGCAGATTTTGTGATCACTGGAACAGTTCAGCCCGGAGAAAACAAGCCGGAGGGGCCCTTCGGAGATCATTTGGGATATTATAGCCTTACACATCCCTTTCCTTTGTTAAAAGTGCATAACGTTTACCACCGTAAGGATGCGATCTGGTCGTTTACGGTAGTTGGGCGTCCTCCGCAGGAGGATACCAGCTTTGGCGCACTGATCCATGAAATTACCGGCTCGGCATTGCCGCAGGAGATCCACGGATTAAAGGAAGTGAATGCAGTTGACGCGGCTGGGGTACATCCGCTTTTGTTTGCCATTGGCAGCGAAAGGTATACCCCGTTTTTGAAAGAGCGCAGGCCGCAGGAAATCCTGACCATTGCCAACCATATACTGGGTCAAAATCAGTTGAGTTTAGCCAAATATGTATTTATCGCTGCACGCGAAGACAATGAAAGTTTAGATACTCACGATATTGAGGTATTCATTCATCACATACTGTCACGGATAGATTTCAGCCGTGACCTTCACTTTTATACACAGACTACTATTGACACCCTTGACTATAGTGGGGGAGGTTTAAACAGTGGTTCAAAGGTAGTCCTCGCTGCCGCTGGTGAACAAAAAAGAGTGTTATCCGCAACTGAACCGGTTGGTTTCCGGCTACCTGATAATTTTGGAGAGCATCATATGGTGATGCCGGGGGTAATGGCTGTCAGTGTTTCTGCTTACACCAGCGCTGCTGAAACCGAACTGCTTGTTCATGAGCTTGATCTTAAGCTAAAAGATCTTTCTCTGGAAGGACTAGCTTTGATTGTGCTGTGTGATGATGCTGCCTTTACTGCAGAAACCATCAATAACTTTGTATGGGTAACTTTTACCAGGAGCAATCCTGCGGCAGATATATATGGTATAGGGGCATTTACAAAAGATAAACACTGGGGATGTACCGGGCCTCTGGTTATTGACGCGAGGAAGAAACCACATCATGCACCTGAATTGATTAAGGATGCTGAAGTGGAGCGACGGATTGACAGATTTGGAATTTAATCATAAAAAAAATCCCCTGTTCCAATAAGGAGCAGGGGATTTTTTATATTATTCAATATTAGAATTTCACTCCTAATGTTAAGAAAACATTGTTTCTTGCCAGTTTTGCAGAAGCTACAGGCTCACTAAAATCATTCAATTCATATGGACTGAATGTGTTTGTAGTTGTAGTGCGTTGGTAAGCAGCATCTACATACCACATGTTGAACCTGTAACCAATACCACCTGAGTAATATTTTACATCAAAAGTATTTTTGTCATCGTCTTTATATGGACTGCCATTTACTCCATAACCAGCTCTAAGGCTGAAATTTTCAATTCTGTATTCACCACCGACTCTGTAGTTAAGGGCATTGGTATAGTTTTGCTTGATATAAGCATTGTTATCTGCGATGATATCACTATAACCATCACTTACAGAAAACTTAGTAGTTCCGTAATCTACATAATCAAGATCTGCTGTTAATAATGCATTTTGTGCGATGATTACACTACCACCAAGAGATGCTTTATATGGGGTACGCAGGTTATAATTGAAGTTCGAATTGATTACGTTTCCGGTGAAGTTATTGCCTCCTGAAAAACGGGTATCAAGTACTTCTGAATAGTCATCCTCAACATGCATCCATGTAGGCAACTGGAAGGTAGCACCAATTCTAACAATGTCAATTGGTTTATAGATTGCTCCTATACGTCCGTTAACGCCAGAACCACTTGTGCTTTGGTATGTTCTGTAAGCCAGGTTGTAAGTTTCACCCACTGCAGGAGGTGCTGATGGGTTTGGATTATCTGCGGTAGGAGGTGTAGGCAGAATAGTTTTAGTAACTACACCAGATTCAGTATATAACTTATCGCTGGTGTAACGAACGTCTACAAAGCCTATGCTTGCTCCCAGATACAGTTTATTGGAAATATTCATACCACCTGCAAAATTGAATTCAGAAGTTGATCCCTGTCTGATTTCGCTTTGGTTCTGGTCATTGGCGGCCGTAGTTACCGGTACATATTGTGCGCTACCAAGTTGTGTTTCGTCAATCAGGTAACCCTGATAAGCAGCTGCCGGAGTAAAATCCAGGTTATTTGTCGCTATACCATTGGCTTGCTCCGCAAATGAATTTGCGATAGAGTTATTGCTGTTCCGTCCCTGGTAGTTATTGTTCTGATAGAAATCGTTGTTCCTGTTATATCCAATACCCCAAACAAAGCTCAGTACACCTTTATTCAGGTCTGAACCTTTAGGTTTAACCACCGGATTGTACCATACCACTGCTGCCTGGTTCAGGTTGAACTGGTTTTTGGTAGACTTGGTTTGCTGGCCAAGGAAACTGGCGTTAGACTGAATGTTATTGAACTCAGGGGTCACACTAAATTCTGAGCGGGTGAACATACCTAAACCGGCAGGGTTACCACCAATAGAACTGATGTCACCACCTAAACTGATCTGAGCATTTCCCAGTCCCTTGAAACGTGCAGAACTTCCGTAATCGGTACGGGAAAATCTCAATGCATCGCCTGCATATACTCCATCTTGGGCATATATATTACCTGTAGTACCTACTATAGCTACTACTAATAGTTGAATGAATTTTTTCATTTAGAATTTTAGATTATTAATTACCTCTGCCTCCGCGACCGCCGCCACCTGATCTGCCACCGCCGCCACTGTAACCGCCACCTCCGCT
>Ga0247730_1000164_pt1 | contig 64908 bp, 58 predicted proteins | sample UWRJL073202C2_FD_180959 | JGI IMG/M metagenome (GOLD analysis project Ga0247730, IMG submission 180959) | Plant litter microbial communities from Arlington Agricultural Research Station in Wisconsin, United States - UWRJ-L073-202C-2 | ecosystem: Environmental > Terrestrial > Plant litter >...
GAGCTGCTCGCCGTCGAGCCGGACGCCGATCGTCGCGAACGCCCTCTCGGCCTGCTCGGCGATGCTGGACACCGACAGGCCCGTCAGCTTTGCGCGGACCTCGGCGTCGACCTCCGCGACACTCGGTCCGAAGGGCTGGCCGTGGTCATCGGCGTTCCCGTCGTCCGTCATGGACCGGTGGTACCCGGCGCCGTCGGCGTAAAACGCCTCTGTCGTGCCCGGCAGGGCTTCACCCCTCCTGAGCGGTGGTCACGTCCGCGGACGTCAGCTCGCTCAAGATGCTCGAGGTCTCGGTGCCCGGAGGGGTGCGCGGGGCTCCGAGGAGGAGCGGAGATCGTGAGAGCCGCGGGATCGGCGCGAGGTGGTCGACCATGCCGACACCCTGATGCTCCCGTGTGATGATGCGCCCGCGTGTCCTGAGCTCGGGGTCCTCCATGAGCGCGGGCAGGTCGAGGACGCGATGACAGTCCAGGCCATGAGGTCCGAGAACGTCGATCCAGTGCGCTGTGGGCTCCGCGGCGATGATCTCCGATAGTCGGTCCGTTGCGCCGTCCGCGAGGTGGTGGCTCGAGGAGCCCACGCCTAGGGCCGCGGCCGTCTGGTCCGGAGCGGCGGCCACGACCATCCACCCGTCTGCCGTCCGGTACATGTCGCCAGATGAGCCGGGCCGACGCCATCCCTGATGCTCGACTGGCGCAGCGAGGCGGGTCCCGTCTCGACGGGTGGCGGATTGCCGGACGGGCAGCTGTAGGAGCGCCCCGGTCCCTGCCAACGAGACATCGACATCACAGCCGTCGGCCGCGAGACCGGCATGGAGGGCGACCATGACGCCGAAGGCGCTCAGCATGCCGGTCGCGCTATCGACGGGCGTCCGCACGGCCTGCATGGCCGGTCCGTGCTCAGTCCCGTGCTGGACAGCCATCCCGGTCATCGCCTGGGCTGCATGCTCGTGGCCAGGAAGGAGCGACCTGGGCCCGACGCGGCCGTACGACGTGATGTGGGCATAGACGATGGTCGGGTTGAGCCGCCGGACGGTCTCGCTCCCGAGCCCCATACGCTCGAGTGCGTCGGGTCGAAAGTTGTGGACGAGCACATCCGCGCGGCGCAGGAGCTCGTGGACCACGTGCTGGCCGTGCTCGGTCGTGAGATCCAGCTCGATGCGGCGCTTGCCACGGTTGAGGTCGATGTCCATCACCTCGTAGCTGGAGGCCCACGCTGCAGGGGGGCGACGGGCCCGGGGGTTCTCGATCTTGGTGACCTCGGCCCCGTACTCGGACAAGGTGCGTCCGCACACAGGTCCTGCCACCAAGTGGCTGACTTCGAGGACTCGGATTCCGGCGAGGGCCGCTCGGGCAGGTTCGGCCGGTCCCGTCCGCTCGTGCTGGCGTCGTGGCTCGGCCAGGATCTGTTCGACCTGCTGTCGGGCGGTCGCGCCTCCGGTGACCTGACGGCTGGGGGTGGACTCGGTCCGAGAGATGGTGACCTGCCGACCCGGCACGAGGAGCGCTCCCAGGGTCGGATGATCGATCCGACTGACCAGACCCGACCCCGCCGCGGCGGGATCGTCGAGCCATTCGCCCATCGTTCGGAACCTCACGATCTCAGCGCCGGCCTGCGCCGCCAGGCGTTCCCACTCGTCCGCGGTCCGGGTACGGAACTCAGCGGCGACACGATCTTGTGAGACGCCTGCCGTCACGTCGAACCCGAGGCTTTCGACGAGCTTCTTGGACCCTGAGGTACCGGTGTGGAAGAAGACGTGTTGGCGATCCTTCGTGGTCCACTCACCCATCCATGCGTGCACGCCAGGCTGCGGCTCGTCGGGATTCGGCAGGACAGGCGCACCGTGGATCTTGGCCAGCTTGAAGCCGTGAGCGCCGAGGGTCGCGTCGAACAGAGGCACCTCGATCCGCTGTCCCGCGCCGTCACGGTCGCGTACGTCAAGAGCGGCGATGATCGCTGGTGCGGCGTACAGGGCGCCGTAGACCGACGGGATGGGCACGTCGGTCAGGCGAGGCCGCCGACCGGGTGCCGTCGTCACGGCTGCGGCCGCCATCAGCACCTCCTCCCACGCGCGTAGGCCTGCGCGCGTGTCACCCTCACCGAAGCCGGGAAGCCCGCAGTACACGAGCCCCGGATGCGCGACACGCAGCGCGTCGTAGCCGAGGCCACGACGGTCCATGACCCCCGGTCGAAAGTTCTCGATCACGACATCGCTGCGCGAGATGAGCTCGTGCGCGAGGGAGAGGTCGTCCTCGATGTCCAGATCGAGCTCGATGCTCGTCTTGTCCCGATGGAGAAGCTCGTTGGCGACGGTCTGCCACCTCGGACCGCCAGGCGGGTCGACGTGGATGACCTCAGCGCCCTGCTCGGCCAACAGCATGGCTGTGAGGGGGCCGGCTATGAACTGGCCGAAATCGACGACGCGAACTCCTGCGAGAGGTCCTGACATTCGCTCCTCGTTTCATCTAGCGAAAATAGTGTTCCGTTGAGTAACCTAATGAGAGGTTTGAGGATGGTCAACACCCGGTGTCTGCGTGGTGGGTCGGAACGGTTCGGTGCACGGGGGGCGCTCCGAGACGACGTGGACCCGGGTACGAGTGAAAGAGGAGTCCGATGGACCTCGCATTGAAGGGCAAGACCGCCGTCATCACAGGAGCCAGTCGTGGCATCGGGCTCGCAGCCGCCAGATCGCTCGCAGCAGAGGGTGCGGCCGTGGTCCTGGCGGCTCGAGGTCGCGATGCCCTGGAGGATGCCGCGCGCTCGTTGACAGCTGACGGTCACGACGATGTCGCGGTGGCTGTGGCGGACACGACGAGTACCGAGTCGGTCCAATCCATGGTGGCGACGGCGGTTGCGCGTTTCGGGAGTGTGGACGTCCTGGTGAACGCCGCGGCGCGACCCGGGGGCGGGCCGGCGCCGTCGATCCTGGAGCTCGATGAAGACTTCTTGAGGGGCGAGCTGGAGACGAAGCTCCTCGGCTACGTGCGATCCGCGCGCGCCGTGGTGCCGCACATGCGTGCGGCGGGATGGGGCCGGGTCATCAACATCGCAGGCAATGCGGCCTTTCAGACCGGGAACTTCGTGGGGAGCGTTCGCAACGGCTCGGTGGTGGCATTCACGAAGAACCTGGCTGATGAGCTGGCTGGAACGGGCGTTGGTGTCGTGGGTGTGCACCCCGGGTTGACAGTGACCGAGCGGATCCCCGCGTTCCTCGCGACTCGAGCGGCATCGAACGGCACGACGCCGGAGCAGGTCGAGGCCGAGCTTGCTGCGCGGAACACCGTGGGTCGACTCGTCAGGTCCGACGAGGTGGCAACAATCATCACGTTTCTCGCCTCACCGCTGTCAACGGCAGTCAACGGCGAGACCATCGGCGCCAACGGTGGAGTCCGCGGTGCCATCCGGCTGTAGGTGACGTGCGCCGGAGCTCGTGGCGCTGGTCCGCCGTCACCACCTGACCCATTCCATCAGGGCACGGCCCATCACCAGCTCGAGTGCCGCGTCGTCCAACCAGGTCAGATGATCGGTGAACATCGTGACCGCTTGCTGGTACGTGCACGGCAAGCGCGACAGGTCGGTCCCCCAGAAGCAGCGTCGCGGCCCGAACGCGTCGACCACTGCTCGGAGGTCCTCGTGCATCGACCGGTAAGGGTAGTCGTCGTGGGCGAAGAGCGGCGCCGCAGAGACCTTGACCGCGACGTTGTGCAGCGTGCTGAGTGACAGGAGAGTTGCGACAGCGCGCTTGCGCTGCCGCATCGACTGTCCGCTGCGCATCCCCATGTGGTCGATGGCGATCTTGAGCTCGGGATGAGTCTCTGCGATGTCGCCGATCCGTTCCAAGGAGCCGGGTGCCGCGACCATGACCGGCACGCGGTTGGCCTCGGCGGCTGCCCAGAGCTCGCCATCGGCGCCGTCGTAGAGGTGATGCGGTCGCGTGAACGCGATCAGACGGGCGCAGACCATCACCGGGTCGTCCAGCCAGCGATCGAGCACCGTGCCGATCTGCCGGTCCGTGATGTCGAGTGTGCCCATGGCGCGGATCCTGTCGGGGTGCGCGGCAGCGGCCCGGCGCACGAAGGCGTTGTCGAAGCCCTCCCACACGCGCGGAGTGATGATCGCTCGCGCGACGCCTGCCTCGTCCATGTCCATGATCAGCTGATCCAGCGTTCGGAACTCGTGATCGTCGTGCGTGGGCTGCTGCGGTGAGCCGGCCTCCCACAGGTGCACCTGGGCATCCACGATCCCCAGGCGCTGGGCCATCACGGGAGCCAGACGGCGCCCGACCGGACGAGGTCGGGCAGACCGGCCCCCAGTCCGTACTGCCCGAGCACCTCCCGCGCATCGCTGCCGGGTGGCCTCCGTGGCGAACCCAGCACGGTGGGCGTGCGGCGCAGGCGCGGAACGGGACCCAGCTGGTCGACCGGCCCGATGCCCTCGTGGTCTCGAGTCGTGATGACTCCACGTGCCCTGAGCTCAGGATCGTCCAGCAGCTGCGCGATCGTGGTGAGGCGGTGCGCGCCGATGTGCTGCGCGCCGAGGGCGTCGACCACATCCTGCGCCGTGCGTCGGCGTAGATGATCGTCGAGCCGGTCCTCGAGCGCGGAGGACCGCCCGCTGGCCGAACTGATCGCCAAGGCCTGGAGAAGGTCGTCCACCCGGTCCGGCGGGCAGCCCAGGAACACCCACCCGTCAAGCGTGCGGTAGTACCGAGACAACGCGCCCGATCCCTTGGATCCGCGTCCGCGCGGCTCGTCCCAGGTGCGCCCCTCGTGATCGAAGAGGAAGGGGGCCTGCAGGGTGGCTGCGGTTGCTGCGAGCGCGGTCGTCACCTCCTGCCCGCGGCCCGTGCGTTCGCGGTCGATGAGCGCCAGGCCGATCGCGTAGGCGGCGAGGATGCCCGTGCCGTGGTCGGTCGGGGCGCGCACGACCTGCAAGCTGGGCGGGCGGTCGCCTCCGAAGCGCTCGGCCATTCCCGTGGCTGCTTGCCCGATCTGTTCGTGACCGGGCTTGTCGCGCCACGGGCCAGCGGGTCCATAGGCGTTGATCGACGCGTAGACGATCCGGGGATTGATGGCCGCGATGTCGTCGTATCCGATACCGAGACGGTCAGTCACGCCCGGACGGTAGTTCTGGATGATGACGTCCGCATCCGCCGCGAGCTGCATGAATATGTCCTTGCCGGCTTGCGTCTTGAGATCGATCTGAACGCTTCGCTTGCCTCGGTTCACATCGATCCCGAACGCCAGGAAGCTCGGGATCCATGGGGCGGGTGTCGGTCGCGCCAGCGGATTGTCGATCTTGATGACGTCTGCTCCGAACTCGACCATGGTGCGACCGCACGTCGGACCTGCGAGGAGCTGAGACAGCTCGAGCACCTTGACGCCCTGCAGGGCGGCGCGGAGCGTCGGTCCCGCGGCAGGGGTGGGGGCTTTCCGCGCAGAGCTGGCGAGCTCACGGATCGATGCTTGGTCGGCGTCCTCGCTCCCAGCCGGTCCGCGTACCCGGCCCGGGCTGCGATCCAGGTGCACCTGGACGCCGGGCTGATGCATCACGCCGTGCACGGGATCGTCGACGGTGACGACGAGCCCGGCGGCGAGGGCATGCGGCTCGTGGAGCCACTCGCTCGTGGTGCGGAACAGTGCGACCTCGGTCTCGTGCCGGCGTCCGAGCTCCTCCCATTCGGCGGCGGTGCGCGTCATGAACAGCTCATCGATCGTCTGCCGGCTGGTGGACCACGACTCGATGCTCGGATCGCACACGGCGGCAAGGAAATCGCGTGAGAACTTGTTGCCGGGATGGAAGAAGATGTAGCGCCCGTCCTTGCACCGATGAACGCCCATCCAGGCATGCAGCCCGGGGAGGCCCACGTCGGGATCGGGCACAGGTGCGGCATGGTGCACACGTTGCACCCGGAACCCGTGAGCGCCCAGCGCGGCATCGAACAGCGGGATCTCGATCCACTGGCCGAGTCCGTCGCGGTCGCGAGCGGCAAGTGCGGACGCGATGCTCGCAACGGCGTAGAAGGCTCCGAATGTCGATGCGAGTGGTACGGCCGAGACCTCGGGGTCGGAAGCGTCCGGCGCCGGGACCGCCGCGGCGGCCTGAACCACACCCTCCCAAGCGGGTACGTCATGCCGGTGGTCATCGTGCGCGAAGCCCGGCAGCGAGCAGAACACGAGCGAGGGATCGTGGCGCAGGGCTTCGTCGTGACCCAGACCGAGGCGCTCCATGACGCCAGGCCGAAAGTTCTCGACGACCACGTCGGAGCGAGCCATGAGCTCGAGTGCCACGGCGACGTCGTCGGCCTCCTTGAGGTCGAGGGTGATCCGTCGCTTTCCTCGGTTCCAGACGTGGTTGGCGGTGGTCCGCCACGTGGGCCCGGTGGGCGGGTCGATGCGGATGACGTCAGCGCCCTGGTCCGCGAGGAGCATCGTGGTCAACGGCCCGGCCACGTACTGACCGAAGTCCAGGACGGTGATGTGCGAAAGGGCGCCCGACATAATCACTCGTTTCACTCAACGGAAGAATTGTTCCACGATAGGCGGATGGTTTCGTGTCGTCAATCGATGTCAACGAGTGGTCGGCTGACTGGTCGGCGACTCAGCCGAGGGAGCCTCGCGCAAGATCAGCGTCTTGGTCTCGAGGTAAGGGGCCAGTCCTTGCACCCCTCCTTCACGACCGACGCCCGACTGCTTGAACCCGCCGAAGCCGATGCCGTAGTCGACGCGTGAGCCGTTGTGGCCCACCGTTCCTGATCGAAGGCGTCGGGCCACCGACTGCGCGCGCGACGCGTCCGCGGTGAACACGGAGGCGTTGAGGCCGTAGATCGACTCGTTGGCCAGGGCCACCGCGTGATCGTCGTCGCGGGCGGGAACGACGGCCAGCACCGGACCGAAGACCTCGGTCCGTGCCAGCGTGGACTGGTTGTCGACATGGTCGAACAGGGTCGGCTCCAGGAAGTAGCCACGCTCCTGGTCGGGGGGGCGGCGTCCGCCGAGGACTGGCGGTGCCCCTTCTGCTATGGCACGAGCGATGAGCCGTTCGACCCGATCGCGCTGGTCCGCGCTGGCGAGCGGACCCATGTCGGACCGTGGATCGAAGGCGTGGCCCACGCGATTGCGTGACATGGCATCGGCCAGGATCGACACGAAGTCGTCGTGCCGGTCGCGGCTGATGATGAGGCGGGTCAACGAGGCGCAGACCTGGCCGGTCAGGATGCAGCTCGAGCCGGCGATCGACTCGGCCGCGGCCACCAGATCCGCGTCGCTGAGGATCACGGCCGCGGACTTGCCGCCGAGCTCCAGGGTGTAGCGGCCGATGCGTTCTCCGAGCGCGCTGGCGATTCTTCGTCCGGCCTCCGTCGAGCCGGTGAAGGAGATCTTGTCGACCCGACGGTCTGCCACGAGCTCGGCCGACACTTCGCGACCGGCGGTGAGTACGTTCAACACCCCCGGTGGCAGACCGGCGGCTTCGGCCGCCTCGGCGATGATGTAGAGGGCTCCCGGGGCCTCGGGCGACGCCTTGAGCACGACGGTGCATCCCGCGAGAAGCGCGGGTGCCAGCTTGTACAGTGCAAGCGACAGTGGGCCGTTCCAGGGGACGATCGCACCGACGACCCCGACCGGCTCCCTGATCAGCATGCCGAACGGCTCGCCGTTGGTGGTGGGGACACGCTCCTCCCAGATGAATGACTCTGCCAGATCCGCGTAGCCGTCCAGGATGGCGCCGCCCGTCACACCGCTCCCCCTGGCGAGACGGGACAAGATGCCGGACTCGCGCGGCCACAGGTCGGCGAGCTGGGGTGATCGTGCACGCAGTTCATCGGCCATGGCCCTGAGATGTCCGGCGCGTTCCGCGTGATCGAGCTGCGGCCACGGACCGGAATCGAAGGCCCCTCGCGCGCTGTCGACCGCCCGCGCCATGTCGGCCGATCCTGCAGCGGCCACCCGGTAATAGAGCTCCTCGTCGTTGGAGTCGATGACGTCGAAATGGTCGTCCGAGCTCGGGCGCACCCATTCTCCCCCGATGAAGAGTTGCTCCGGATGCTGGACCGGTGGGACCGAGCGCGTCGACGACCCGCGGTCGGTCATCGCACACCTGAGATCTCGATGACGCCGCGAATGTTCCGATGGTGGTGCATGTCCTCGAAGCCTTGGTTGATGGTGTCGAGCGTGTAGCGATTCGTGATCAGCTCGTCCAGCAGGAGTCGACGATCGCGGTACAGGTCCACGAGGCGAGGTATGTCGCGCGCCGGTGAGCACATCCCGAACAGCACGCCCTGGATCCGCTTCTGATACATCGCGAGCTCGAACACGTCGAGCTTGACGTCGAGGGGCCCGATGGGGCCGACGCCCGCAACGACGACGATTCCGCCTTTGGCGATCGCCGCGAAGGCCTCGGCGATGTGGGATCCCTTCACCACGCCGGTCGCCACGATGGCGGCATCGGCGCCTTGACCGTTGGTCAGGTCACGCGCCAGCTCGGTGGCCTCCTCGATGGAGGCAGCGGTATCTGTTGCACCGAAGATCGGGGCGGAATCACGCTTGAACTGTGCGGGGTCGACGGCGATGACCCGCTGCGCTCCGGCCAGCCATGCGCCCTGGACGGCGTTCATGCCGACGCCGCCGACGCCCATGACGATGACGATGTCCCCTGGTGAGACAGCGGCGCCGTTGACGGCTGCCCCCCAACCGGTCGGGACTGCGCAACCGAGGAGGCACGCCGTCGTCAGATCGATGTCATGAGGGATGGCGATCAAGGAGCGCTCCGACGTGACCGTCAGCTCCGTGAAGGTGGAGGTGCCCGCACCTACCCCCATGGTGTCGAGATGCATGCGGAACGTCCCGTCGATCTGACGTCCCTTGAGCGTGCCGGCGCCACGATCGCAGAGGTTCTGACGGCCTGAGGCGCACCACTTGCACCGTCCGCAGCTGGGGATGAAGCAGCTCACCACGTGGTCGCCGACGGCAACGGCAGTGACACCTGGACCGATCGCCTCGACAACTCCGGCTCCTTCGTGGCCTCCGCAGAACGGATAGTACTGACGGGGGATGTCCCCGGTGAGCGCGTGGTCGTCGGAATGACAGATCCCACTCGCCGCCATGCGCACCAGGACCTCGCCGGACCGGGGCTCGTCGATCTCGAGCGTCTCAACGGTCCATGCGTTGTCGCCTTCGTAGAAGATGGCACTTCGTGTCTGCATTGAATTCCTCACGGTTGATCGCGGAGTAGCCGGTCGCACCGCGGCTGCCGCTCGCGCGACCGCAAGGCTGCGCAAGTCGACGCGCCGTGAACCGCACCGATGGTTGTTCTAGTCTACGGATTAAGTGTTCCACTTGCTAGAATCAGGTAGAGATGGATGGTGGCTCTGGAGAGGAGCCGACTCGACAGATCGGGGAGTCACATGGATACGCCTCAGACGATCACCGCAGCTGATCGTGTGGAGATCATCGAGCTGGCGGCGAGATTCAATCACGCGATGGACGAGATGACGTTCGGAGGAGACGCCGCATCCCTTCGCGGGTCCAAGGCCGCGCTGCTCCAGACCTTCACGGTCGATGGGGTCCTCGAGGTCGTGGGTGGAGTGGCCATCGTGGGGCACGATGCCTTGTCGCAGATGTGCGATCAGCACATGCACGACGGCGTCGGCGTGCTGGACGGCGTCACGGAGTCCTTCGCGGGGCTGACCGTCCACAGGTCGTCAGATCACGTCATCGATCCGACAGGGACCGGCGCGGTCATGAAGAGCTACATGGTCCGGTACTTCCAGCTCTCGGCCGCCGACGTCGTCCCCCACGGGATGTACGTGGTCACCCAACGATTCGACGACGAGCTCGTCAGGGGAGATGGCGGGGGGTGGAGGTTCGCCAGTCGACGCATCACAGGCCTTCACCGCAACGCTGATCGCGAGGTGGTCTCAGCCGACATGCCGGCGCATTTCGCGAAGCAGGGCGTTGTACCCGAATGATTCCTCCGTCGAGCTGTCGCGACCGACAGATCTATGCCCTCAGTCCAGCATCGACAGCGAGTGGCTGCACGAGGTCGCGGAACGCCTGGATGCCGATGTCGTAGTTGAACCAGGTGCACGCCATGCCGTCGATGCCCGCGTCCGACAGCCGCTGCATTCCCTCGACGATCTGATCGGGACTGCCGATCAGGCGGTTCCCGAGGGAGCCGACCATTCTCTCCTTGATCATCGCCGGCGTGATCTCCCACTTGACCGACTCGCCCTTGCCGGCGACTTGCAGTCGGATGGCGTCCTCGGCGGCCTTGGCGTCACCGTGTTCGGTGACGAAGTGGTCGAACTGCTGCTTCGCATCGGCCTCGGTCTCTCCGCAGACCATCAGACCCGATGCCCACACCTGGATGTTCCTGCCGAGAGCCTCCGCTCGGGACCGGACGTCAGCCGCGGCCGAGGTGAGCTCGTCGATGTTGCGACCGGTCACGAAGGCCAGATCGGCGTGAGTCGCTGCGAACTGACGGCCCGCATCGCTGGATCCTGCACTCATGATCGGCGGGCGTGGGTTCTGGACCGGCTTGGGGAGGCTGGTCGCGCCGCGAGCCCGGAAGTACGTGCCGTCGAGGTCGAACTCCTCTGTCTCTGTCCAGAGGCGCTTCAAGAACTCGGTCCACTCGGTCGAGTAGGCGTAACGGTCGTCATGCTCGCGCTGCGTGTGGTCGAACATGTCGAACTCTTTGACGTTCCAACCCGAGACGATGTTCATCGCAAAACGACCGCGAGAGATGTGATCGATCGTGCTTGACAGCTTGGCGACCTGTACCGGGTGGTAGAGCGGGGTGTGCACGGTCGCGAACAAGACGATCTGCTGGGTCACGGCGGCCAGTCCGGCGGCCCACGGCAGCCCTTCGTACGTCTCCTGGGCCCAGCGCGCATCACCGGCATATCCCCGCCACCGGGCCGCGGCGATGAGTGCCTCGAGTCCCGCCTCGTCGGCCAGCTGCGCAATGCGGACCTGTTCGTCCCACTCCAAGGTCAGCATCGATCCGTCCTCGGCAAGAGTGGGTGCCCCACCTCGCTGGTAGTTGATGCAGAACGGTGCCAGCTTGAACTTGTTCCTGCCGGAGAACAGCGCACTGGTGCGAGCCGGAGCGTCTGTCCCTGCGGTCGGCGCGGTCTGCGTCATGGTCATCCCCTGTCGGGTCCACAAGTCGGATCAGGTCTTCTGTAGAACGGAACACCTGCACCCTAGGTCCGCCCGCTTCTCGATGTCAATCGAACGTTCCGTCTAACGGACCATGAAATCCATTTGATGGGACTTTCTCTTGATCCGAAGGACGTGGCCGTCGTACGCTCCATGTGTCGCGCCTCACATCGCGGCGACCGGAACAGCCGTCGGAAGGGGCGCTGGGGGATGAGTGTGGTGGCGATGGATGCGAGCGCGACGGGTCTCACGGGCGCGCCTCGTGTGTCAGTGGAAGGGGTGGGGCGAACCTTCGTCACGCGCCATGCCGAGGTGGTGGCCCTTCAAGACGTCGATCTGACCGTGCCTGAGGGCGAGTTCTGCTGCCTGGTGGGCCCGTCGGGGTGTGGCAAGACGACGCTGCTGCGGATGATGGCAGGTCTGACACGTCCAAGCGCAGGGCGCGTGTCGGTGCGTCATGACGATTCGTCGAAGCAGGCGCGGGCTGTGGTGTTCCAGGAGTACTCGGTCTTTCCCTGGAAGACGGTGCGGGCCAACGTCGAGCTGCCGATGCGCGCCAACGGGGTCTCGAGGTCCGAGGCGCGCTCGCGGTCCGACGACTGGCTCCGCAAGGTGGGGCTCGGCGGTTTCGAGGATGCGTGGCCCGCTCACCTGTCCGGAGGAATGCGTCAGCGCGTTGCGATCGCTCGGGCGTTCGCATGTGATCCGGAGATGTTGCTGATGGACGAACCGCTGGCCGCGCTCGACGCGCAGATGCGCCTGCTCCTGCAGGAGCAGCTGCTGGCTCTGAGCCAGCAGGAGGCCAAGACCGTGGTGTTCGTGACGCATTCCATCGAGGAGGCAATCCTGCTGGGCGATCGGGTGGTGGTGATGGGCGCCCGCCCTGGCCGGGTCATCGCCGACGTCCGAATTCCGTTCGAACGTCCCCGATCTCCCGCAGAGGTCCGCAAGGAGGAGCTCTTTTCCCAGCTGCACGAGCAGATCTGGTCGCTGGTCAAGCGTGAGGTGGAGGACCAGCTGAAGTCCGAGTCGAGGGAGTCAGCATGAACAACACCACGAGTGTCGCCGCGCCGCCGAGGCGGAGCAACGAGGACCCGTCGAGGCGCCGACGAGGGAAGGAGGCGGCCAGGACGATCGTCCTCGAACCCGGTGCCGCCGAGCTGAACCCGCGTCGCGCCGCGCTGCTCGACAAGTCGTTGATCCAAGCGCTGGGTGTGGCGATTCCGGTGATCCTGCTGCTGCTGTGGCAGCTGGCCGCGACGCAGAACTGGATCGATGTGAGGTTCTTCCCAGCGCCTTCGACCATCTTGAGCAACTGGGGTGACCTCGGCAGCTTGTACTGGGAGCACCTGTGGGCCAGTACCCAAAGAGTGGTGCAGGGATTCCTGCTCGGCAGCGCCGCCGGCCTGCTGTGTGGACTCGCCATCGGTCGGCTGACCATCGTCCGCAAGGCGTTGGAGCCGCTGATCGTCGCCCTGTACTCGGTGCCGAAGCTCGCCATCTTGCCCTTGCTGCTGCTGATCTTCGGCATCGGCGAGACGTCGAAGGTCCTGCTGATCGCGATCTCGGTCTACTTCATCGTGTTGATCAACACCGTTGGCGCCCTCGAGGCCGTGGCGATCGGACACCTGGAGGCCGCGAAGAGCTTCGGTCTCAGCCGTGTGGACACCGTGCGTCACGTCATCATCCCGTCCGCGTTGCCGCAGATATTCGTCGGGTTGCGACTTGCGGCGGGGGTAGCGGTCCTGGTCATCGTGGGTGCCGAGTTCGTTGCTGCGGACCGCGGCCTGGGTTACCTCATCTGGAACTCGTGGAATCTGGGCATTCCCTCGTACATGTACGTCGGCATCACCTCGATCGCTGTCCTGGGCGTCATCATGACGTTCATCCTGCGAGGACTCGAGCGTTTCCTCGTCCCCTGGCAGCACTAGCCGACTACTGGGTGCCAGAACGTCCGCACTCGCCGCAAGATCTCAATTCGATGGGCAGCAGGCCGTTCGGCCTCGTCATGCCCGGTCAGGAGGTCAGCCACGTGTCCAGTCTCGTGGAGAGTCGTACTGCGCCCCACTGGTCGACGTCTCTGCTCGTGGGTGGAGAGGACGAGATCGGCGTCGGGCCGGACGTCACCGTGTTCAACCCGGCAACCGAGCAGCCGATCGTCACCCTTGCGTCAGCGTCGCCGGACCAGGTGAACCGGGCCGTCGGCGCGGCCCGTCGAGCATTCGACCACGGGCCGTGGCCGCGGATGGCGGCTGCGGAGAGGTCACGGCTGTTGCATCGGTTCGCCGACCTGGTGGAAGCGATGCACGACTCGCTGACCGCCGGGTGCGTGCTGGAGATCGGAACGCCTCTCAGCATGTCCGAGACGCTGCAGACCAAGGGCGCGGTAGCGGCCCTGCGGGTGTACGCCGACTTGGCGGGTCGCGATCGCACCGAAGAGCTCGGTCGGCATGACGGCACTGTGCCGAGTCGAGGCCGGGTCTCTCTGCTCCCGTCGGGCGTCGTCGCGGTCGTCACGGCGTACAACATCCCTCTGGCCATCACGGCCCGGTCCATGGGCGGCGCCTTGGCCGCAGGATGCACCGTGGTCGTGCTGCCCAGCCCGCGGGCGCCACTCACCTCCCTGCTGATGCTGCGTGCCAGTGTCGCCGCGGGCATCCCCGAGGGGGTGATCAACGTCGTGGTCGGCGAGGCTCCTGTGGGTCAGCAGCTCACCTCGCATCCTGATGTCGACAAGATCGCCTTCACCGGATCGGTCCGCGTCGGACGCAGCATCATGGCGCAGGCGGCCGGACGCCTGACGCGGTTGTCGTTGGAGCTCGGCGGCAAGGCGCCAACGGTCCTTCTTCCTGGCGTCGAGCTGGCCCCGATCATGCATCAGCTGCACGCGCGTTACGTGCGTAACGCCGGCCAAGGATGCATGACGCCAGGACGCCTGCTGGTCCATCGCGATCAGTACGAGGAGTTCGTCGAGCTGAGCGTGGCGACGTATGCGCGTCTCAAGACCGGCGATCCGTGGGAGCGTGACACCGAGGTGGGCCCGCTCATCCGTCCTGACCACCTGTCAGCAGTACGCGCGAAGGTGGCGACCGCAGTCGAGCGGGGGGCCAGTGTGCTGGCCGAAGGACCTGCGTCGCAGCTGTCCTCCGGCTGGTTCATGAGCCCCGTCCTGCTCGGCGCGGTCGCAGCCGACTCGCCCATCGCGCAGGAGGAGATCTTCGGCCCGGTAGGGGTCGTCGTGGTCTACGACGACGTCGATCACGCGGTACGTCTGGCCAACGGGACCGACTACGGCTTGTCGGCAGACGTGTACGCCGCCACCACGGGCGAGGCGCTTGCCCTGGCACCCCGTCTCCGTGCCGGCGCCGTGGTCGTCAACGGGGGTGGCACCCCGCGTCCGGGGGTTCCCATGGGGGGGTTCAAGGCGAGCGGCTTCGGGCGCGAGGGCGGCGAATGGGGAGTACGCGAGTTCCTCGAGACCCAGTACATCCAGTGGCCGGCGTAGCCCAGATGTCCGACGCAGTGCAATCCAAGGAGCTCCGAATGAGCACGTCAGCATATTCATCACTGAGCCTGGACGGACGTGTCGCCGTCGTCACTGGTGCTGCCTCCGGCATCGGTCGAGCGACGGCGGTGCTGCTCGCGTCCCGAGGGGCGACCACGGTGTTCGCCGATCTGGACCTCGAGGGTGCGGAAGCAGGCGCAGCCCACGCTCGAGCCCAGGGCGGCGACGTGCGCGCACTCGAGACCGACGTCACCGACGAGGCGTCGGTGGCGGACCTCGTCGTCCGGACCACCGCCGAGCTCGGACGCATCGACGTCTTGCACAACAACGCGGCGCTGATGACTGCACATGCTCGTGACGATCTAGTGGCCGATCTCGACCCGTCCGACTTCGCTCGCACCTTGCAGGTCAATCTGATCGGCTACATGATCTGCGCCAAGCACGTCATCCCGACCATGGTGTCCCGCGGAGGAGGCGTCATCGTGAACACGGCGTCGCTGGCGGGGTCCCAGGCCTCGCTCACCCGGCCGATGTACGGGGCGTCGAAGGCGGGAGTCGTCGGGTTGACCCGTAGCATCGCGACTCAGTACGGCAAGCAGGGCATACGCAGCGTGTCGATATCCCCTGGAATGATCGTGACCGATCGCTCGTCCGGTCGCCTACCAGAGCACACTCTCGCGGCCGTGAGGCGGCACAACCTCCTGGACCGTACGGGCACGCCCGACGACGTCGCACAGCTCGTGGCTTTCGTCGCCTCCGATGCCGCCAGCTTCCTGACCGGGCTGGACATCCCGCTCGACGGCGGCATGAGCGCGCACCTCGCATCCTTCGCCGACGAGCTCGCCTCCCGGACGAGCTCGGCGCCTGCCGACGCTTCAAGCGCATGAGTAGCCGGAACCCGCCGGCGCCCGATGAAGAGGAGAACCATGTCCATCACCAGACGAGGAGGCTCCGCAGTCGGTTGCCTCATGCTCGTGGCCTTGATCGCGGCGGCGTGCGGAAGCTCCGACAGTGGGGGACCCGCTGACGAGGTGAGCGACGGCAAGCCCCTGACGTCGAAGGTCAAGATCACGTACCTCTACACGCCTGCGACGACGTCGGCGCCGGCCTACGTGGCGTTGGCCAAGGGATACTTCGCCGACGAGAATCTCGACGTCACGATGAAGCCCTTCACGGGAGACTCCGCACAGGTCGTCCCCTTGCTGGCCACGGGCAAGGCCGACGCCATCGGGACGTCGTCTTCGCCAGGCTTCTTCAACGGGATCGTCAACCGGCTCGACGTCAAGTTCGTCCTGTCCGGCGGACTGCCCCAGAAGGGTGCGCCGACAGCCGCTCTGCTCGCGAAGTCTAACGGCCCGGTCAGCTCCGTCACCGATCTCGAGGGGCGAAAGGTCTCACTGGTCGGTGGAGCAGAGACCGTGAGCGGATACTACGTCGATGAGCTGTTGAAGCAGGGTGGACTGACGATCGACGATGTGGAGGTCGTCAACCTCGACTTCCCCTCCGGTCTTGCGGCGCTGAAGAATGGCGCAGTAGACGCGGCGATCCAGTTCGCACCGAACATCCAGAACCTGGTCGGTTCCGGTGCCTTCACGACGGTTGGCGACATGGATGCTGTCTACGCCAAGGGCAGCCCGAACGGCGTCATCCTCGGGCCGGCGCTGTTGAAGGACAACCGCCGAGCCGGAGTCGCCTTCGTCCGAGCTCTTCAACGCGCCGCATCGACCGACCTGGTCGGCGACTACCTCAAGGACCCCGACATCGCTGCTGCGATCGCGACGGGCATGAACATCCCTGTCGGGGACACCCAGAGTCTCGCCGCACCCGTGTTCGACCCGGAGCTGGCGATCGATCCGGGCGGCTTCGAGAGCGTGCAGAGGTTCTGGCTCGATCTCGGAGCGCTCAGCTATGACAAGCCGCTCCCACGGGCGCGGTACATCGACGAGAAGCTGGTGACGACCGCCACCGAGACCAAGACGTCCTGAGGCGGGGATGCTCCCGGGTTGGCGCGGCTCGATGGGGTCGCAGACAGCGTTCCGTTAAGCGAAACTTTTCACCCACAGAGCGAGACATTATGATCGAGACGGCGTATCGTGTGAGGCGAAGGATCTTGTGTCCTACCTCACATCAGTACGACTTGGGACGTGGCGAGATCGCTCGGATGACGACCGCTGCGTGCGGTTCGCGGTGCGGTGGTGACCCGGGGCCCCCGAGACTGCCTCGCACGTGGCTTTGACAAAGGAGTACTGCACGATGTTCCGACACACACGCCTGATCGCCACGGTGATCACCTCGGTCGCTGCGCTGACACTGGCCGCCTGCGGCAACGGCACCGACTCCGCCGGTGAGGGTGAAGAGACCACGGATTCGAGCCCTCTTGCGAAGACGGTCAAGCTCACCTACCTCTATTCGCCGTCCTTGACCAACGCCCCCGCCTACGTGGCGCTCGCCAAGGGCTACTTCAAGGACGAGAAGCTCGACGTCACGATGAAGCCGTTCACCGGCGACTCTGCGCAGGTCGTGCCGCTGCTGGCCACGGGCAAGGCAGACGTCATCGGTACCTCGTCATCGCCGGGCTTCTTCAACGGCATCGTCAACAACGTCGGGGTCAAGTTCGTGGCCGCGGCCGGCGTGCCTCGTCCGGGTGCGCCCACGGCGGCCTACGTCGTGCGGAACGACGGCCCCATCAAGAAGGTCGCGGACCTGAAGGGCAAGAAGGTGGCGCTCGTCGGCGGAGCTGCCTCGGTGAGCGGCTATCTCCTCTCGGAGGTCCTGAAGCAGGGTGGTCTGAAGTTCTCGGACGTCGAGGTCGTCAACCTCGACTTCGACTCGGCGCTCGGGGCGCTGGACACGGGGGCGGTTGCGGCCGCAGTTCAGTCCCAGCCCAACATCCAGCGTGAGGTGAGCTCCGGCGACTACAGCCTTCTCGGCGACTGGGACGAGATCTACGCCAATGGCAGCGGCAGCGGAGTCATCTTCGGACCAACGCTGCTCAAGGAGAACCGTCAGGCCGGCACCGCGTTCCTGCGGGCCATCCAGAAGGCCGCTGCCGACCACCTGCAAGGGGACTACCTGAAGGATCCAGACATCGCGAAGATCATCGCAGACGCCACCGCCAGCACGGTCGAGGTGACGCAGACCCTGCCCGCACCGACCTTCGCCGCTGATCTGGCCATCAACCCGAAGGTCTATGAGTCGATCCAGGAGTTCTTCCTCAGCATCGGCGCGTTGACCTACAAGGATCCGCTCCGCTCCGACGCCATCATCGATCAGGCACTGGTCGACGCAGCGAAGAAGTCCTCCTCATAGGTGTCGTGCGTGATGTGGCGTGATCGCCGTGGAGTCGGCATGGGAACGGACGACGCATGAGTGGAGACTTTGACGACGACGTGGTCGTGATCACCGGGGCCGCGTCTGGGATCGGCCGGTCCGCCGCCATCACGTTCGCTCGGGAGGGCGCACGGGTCGTGCTGGCCGACGTGGACGTGCTCGGCCTGGATGAGACCCTCGAGCTGATCTCTCGCTCGGCCGGAACGGCCATCGCGGTGCCATGCGATGTATGTGTTGAGTCGGACGTGGCAGATCTCATGGCGGCCGCAGTGGACGCCTTCGGCCGGATCGACGTTCTGTGCAACAACGCGGGGGTCGGCGGCTCGCCGGGGCCTGTGCCGACCTGGCTGGTTCCGGATGCCGAGTGGGATCGCTTGTTCGACATCAACCTCAGGAGCGCCATCTACGGTGTCCGCCACGCCGCCGAGGCGCTGATCGCGACCGGAGGCCGCATCGTCAACACGGCGTCACTCGCTGGTCTGGTGGTCCTCGGCACCGCGCCTTACGGCGTGAGCAAGGCCGCTCTGATCCAGCTGACCCGCGGGCTCGCCGTTGAGCTCGCCCCCCACGGCGTGAGGGTCAACTGTGTGTGTCCCGGCTCCACCGCGACCAACTTCGCCGCCGGACGCACGAGTCCGCAGAAGGCGACCGGATACAGCTCTATCCCACTCGCGCGTCAGGCTACCGCCGACGAGATCGCGGAGGGGATCGTGTACCTGGCCTCCCGCCGCTCGTCCTACGCCACCGGGGTCGCCCTCGTCCTCGATGGCGGGTTCTCGATCACCTAGGTCGCCGACCAGGATTCCCACAGCAAAGGAGCACCCGATGACAGGCAGCAACAGGTGGATCGGTGACGTCGTCTCGTCGCATGTGGATCGGTTCTTCATCGGTGGCGAGTGGGTCGCACCGTCGACCGATGCATGCGCGGACGTCATCGATTCGGCGACCGAGGAGATGTTCTTCCGCGTCGCGCTGGCGGACTCGCGCGACATGGACCGCGCCATCGCATCCGCACGGGCGGCCTTCGACGACGGACCGTGGCCGCGCATGTCACACACCGAGCGCGCGGAGCTGGTCAGGCAGCTCGCTGCGGGCATGCGTGAACGTCGCGACGAGATCGCACAGATCTGGCCCCGGCAATCCGGTGTGCTGCATTCCCACGCGCTGGGGTCGGCCGAGAACACCGCGAGTGTCTTCGACTTCTACGCCGGCCTGGCGACGACGTTCGAGTTCGAGGAGCAGGTCGAGCCGGACGCCGGCGGCTACGGGTTGCTGGTCCGTGAGCCGGTGGGGGTCGTGGGCGCGATCATCGCGTGGAACGGCCCGATGCGGTTCATCGCCGGCAAAGTCGCTCCGGCGCTGATGGCCGGATGCAGTGTCGTCCTCAAGCTGTCGCCCGAGGCGCCCGGTGAGGGATACCTCGTGGCCGAGATCGCTGAACAGGTCGGCCTCCCCCCGGGCGTGCTGAACGTGGTGACCGCGGACCGTGAGGTGTCCGAGCAGCTGGTGCGTGATCCTCGCGTCGACAAGATCACGTTCACCGGGTCCACCGCTGCCGGGCGGCGGATCGCCTCGATCTGCGGCGCGCGGGTGGCGCGGTGCACCTTGGAGCTCGGCGGCAAGTCTGCAGCCATCCTGCTGGACGACGCCGACCTCGATCATGCCGCGAGGGTCATCTCGGCCGCCGAATGCCGGATCTCAGGTCAGGTCTGCTCGTCGTTGACGCGTATCGTCGTGACACGGGATCGGCACGACGAGTTCGTGGACGCGCTGGCTGCCACGTTCGCCGATGTGCGGGTGGGCGACCCGTTCGATCCGTCGAGCCAGATGGGTCCATTGGCGACGGCTCGACAGCGGGACCGGGTCGAGGCCTTCATCGCCCGGGGTGTCTCGGACGGCGCCGTGCTCGCCACTGGCGGCAGGCGCCCGGCTCAGCTGGCCCGGGGTTGGTACGTGGAGCCGACCGTGTTCGGGCAGGTCGACAATCGGTCGACGATTGCCCAGAACGAGATCTTCGGTCCGGTGCTGAGCGTGATCCCGGCCGACGATGAGGAGGACGCGATCAGGCTCGCCAACGACACCATCTACGGCCTGAACGCCGCCGTCTTCACCGACAGCGCGGAGCGAGCCCTGGCTGTCGGGAGGCGGCTGCGCTCCGGCAGCGTGGGGCACAACGGTTCGCGGACCGATCTGGCGGGCGCGTTCGGCGGGTTCAAGCAGTCCGGGATCGGACGCGAAGGTGGCGTCGAGGGGCTACGGCCGTTCCTGGAGGTCAAGTTCTTCGCGCTCGACGCGGCCCCGGTCTCGGTCGCTACCGGCCCGTACGACGAGCCCTGATCGGAAACGAGCGGGTCGCGCCGGACGCTAGGCAGCGGGTGGGGGCGCCGCGTCGCTGTCGTCGGCTGGGCGCGTCGATGTTCTCCTCTGCCGCGGCGGAACCAACCAGACGGTCATGACCGTGGCGACGGCTGTCGCCCCCATGGCCACGGCCACCGAGCTGAGGTCCGCGATCAGGCCGAGCAGGGCCGCCGAGATCGGACGAACGCCGAGGAAGGCAACGAGCCACAGGGCCATGACACGTCCCCGCAGCTCGACCGGCGCGCGAAGCTGGATGAGTGTCGTGACGCTCGTCATGGCCACGCTGAAGCCCACGCCACACACGAGCAAGGCCGTCGCCGCGACGGTCAGCGAGCTGGGGAGGGAGCACGCGCCGAGTCCGACGGCCATGACCAGCAGGCCCCAGCCTGGCAACGCGTCGATGCTGATCAGACGGCTGACCACCGGTCGCAGAGCGAATCCGAGGATCGCGCCGATCCCGAAGGTGGTCGGCAGCAGCCCTGCGTCGTGCGGGCTGGCTTCGACGTAGGCAGCGAGGGCGGGTGCGAGGGACAACGAGGGTTCCGACGCGAACCCGACGACGCCCATGGCCACCATGAGCGCGAACATCCGCCGGTCCCTCCAGACGAAGCGCAGGGCCGCCATCACGCTGTAGTCGACGTCGCCCGTCAGCACGGTGGCGCGAGGGAGTCGAGCCGCGCGGATGAGAGCGGCGAAAGCCAGATGGGTCGCTGCTGCGAAGGCGAAGGCGACGGTGGGGTCAGCCTGTGAGCCGATGGCCGCTCCGAGCGCCGGCCCGGCAGCCCGGGCCAGGATCAGCGGCAGTCCGTTGAGCGCCATGGCCCGGGTGAACTCGTCCGGGCTGACGAGTGCCGGTACGACGGACTGCAGAGCGGGGCCTCCCAGCACGAAGCCGAGACCCACGACCAGCGACGCCACGAGAAATGGCCACGAGGCACCGGGGCTGATGTCCAGCATCAACCAGACAGCGAGGAAGCCAGACCCAGCAGCGCTGATGATCCGACCGGCTATGGCCTGCCGGACCGCGTCACCCTGATCAGCCATGCGTCCGCTGAGCATGGTCAGTACGAGCTGAGGCGACGCCTGGCTGACAGTGACGAGCCCGGCCATCAACGCCGAGCCGGTCATGGCATACACCGCGATGGCGGCGACGACGTTGTGCGTCCAGACGCCGGCAGCACTCAACAGCTTGCCCCAGAAGAGCGATCCGAACTGCCGGTCGACCAGCAGCTCCCAGGACGTCCGGTCGCCGGACGTGCTCAACCGACCGGACCGGCGACGTGCGATGGCATGGAATCCCTGACGATGTAGGTGCCGCAAGATGGAACAAATGTTCCATGTAACGATAGTTGCGGGATTTTCAGGTTGTCAATGCGGCGGAGCACCATCGGCGACGAGGCTCGCGATGAGGGGCGGGGCGCCCGTTGACGTACGGCACCCCGTCGCATACCATCGAACGGTTCGTAGAACAGAAGGATTGTTCCGTTTATCGGAACGACTCGATATCGACCGTGAGATCGATCGAGAGGAGCGGAAACGGTGGCGTCCACATCTGATGCGGTCATCGTCGGGATCGGCGAGACGAGGCTTGGCAAGCGACCCGGCGTGACCGGTGTCGAGCTGCAGGCGGAGGCGGTGATGGCGGCACTCCGTGACGCAGGCCTGGGGAAGGATGACGTCGACGGCCTGTTCAACCTCGGGCCCTACTCGAACCCGTCACAGATGTACGCGATGACGTTGTCCGAGTACATGGGGGTCCGCCCTGCGGTGCAGTCGTCGATAGACGGCGGAGGGTCGTGGACGCCCATCTACATGCTTGCCAACTGCATCTGGGCGGTTCAGAGCGGACAGTGCTCCGTCGCAGTGTGCACCTTCGGAGAGGCTGCCGCCACGGGTCGCCCGGTGCAGGGCAGCGGATGGACGACGAGTGGCGCGCGCCCGGAGTATGAGTATCCGTTCGGGATCACCGGCGCGGTCGGCCCGTACGCCTTGATCGCCTCGCGTCACATGGCCCTCTACGGCACGACGCCAGAAGATCTGGGAGAGATCGCCATGTCTGCTCGTAGGCATGCCGCGCTCAACGACAACGCTGTTCGGCAGACGCTGTTCACGATGGACGACTACCTGGCCTCCCGAATGGTGGCATCCCCGTTGCGCCTGTTCGATTGCTCGACGATGGTCGACGGGGCAGGCGCCGTCGTCGTGACCTCGCCGGAGCGGGCAGCGGACCTCCCGAATCACCCGGTCTCGATCAGTGGATTCGCGGCGCGCACGTCTCATCGGACGGTCGGGCAGTTCGTCGACCTGGATCAGATCGAGCTCCGCGAGGTGGCCGAAAGAGCGATGGGTCGAGCGGGCATCTCGCTCCACGACGTCGACGTTGCCGAGATTCATGACGCGTTCACCATCTCCACGCTGATCTACCTCGAGGAGATGGGTTTCTGTCGACGCGGCGAAGGTGGGGACTACGTCCGCGAGGGCAGGATCGACCTCGGCTCGCGGTGTCCGGTCAACACTCACGGGGGGCTGCTGTCGCAGGGGCATGTCGCGGGTTTCCTCCACGTCACCGAGGCGGTCCGTCAGCTGCGACACGATGCTGGGGCGGCGCAGGTCGCTGACGCAGAGGTCGCCATGGTCGCCGGCAACGGCGGCATCCTGGGCACGAACGCTGTCATGATCCTCGGGCGGTCGTGATGACAGGCACGGTTGGATCGGAGAACATCGTCGACCTCTACGCCACGGGGGAGCAGTCGATCATCTACTGGACCGCCCTGTCCGAGGGTCGGCTCGTCCTGCCACGGTGCTTCGCGTGCGAGACGACGTTCTTCTTCCCTCGCCGATGGTGCCCGTCGTGCTGGTCCGACGACGTTCGATTCGTCGAGTCACTCGGTTCGGGCACCATCTATGCGGTCTCCGAGCTGCACACGGCTTTCCAAGGTGTCACGAAGGAGCAGCTTCCCGTCGCGGTGGTGATCGTCGAGCTCGACGAAGGCATCAGGATCCCCGGACGACTGGCCAAGACCAGCATGCCCGGCGCGATCGGAGACCGCGTGGTCCTTCGGTTCGCTGCCGACCCCGCGACCGAGCTCCCATGCTTCGTTGCCGCATCTTCGGACTCGCAAGGAGAGCACCATGACTGAGCACCTCGTCGACGACACGCAGGCCGCCGCCGGACCCCTTGCCGGCATCAGGGTCCTCGAGTTCGCGTCCATGCTCTCGGGACCGTTCGCCGGCTCGTTGCTGGCGCTCCTCGGCGCCGAGGTGATCAAGGTGGAGCGGGTCGCGGGCGACCCCTTCCGTGGTTACGGCGGGTTCTCCACGCACTTCGCGAACTTCAACTCCGGGAAGCGGAGTGTGTGCGTCGACCTGGCGGATCCGGCCGGCCACCAGGCTGTGCTCGAGCTCATCGCCCGGTCCGACGTGGTTCTTGAGAATGCGAGACCGGGTCAGATGGAGAAGCTCGGTCTGGGGGAGAGCGTGTGCCGGCTCGCCAATCCCGGTCTCGTGTACGTCGGCATCAGCGGTTTCGGCATGGTCGGGCCGCTCGCTGACAGGCCTGCCTACGACGCCATCGGCCAGGCGGTCAGTGGTCTGATGGATTCGATCACCAATGGCGCGCCGCCGTCGGTGGGGCCAGCGCTCGGGGACATCACGAGCGGCATGGTAGGAGCCTGTGCCGTGCTGGCGGGACTCGCCGGTCGTGGGGTGAGCGGTGCCGGATCGACGATCCGCACATCGATGATGGAGGCGCTCAGCTGTGTCATCAGCGATGCGATGCTGCACTACGCCGCCCACGGTACGGAGCGGACGCGGCAAGATCGCGCCACCCGCTCCTTGGTGTTCTCCCTGCAGTGCTCCGACCAGCGATACGTGATGATCCAGCTCTCCAACTCCCAGAAGTTCTTCGGCAACCTGGTCCGTGCAGTGGGGCGACCTGATCTCGAGACCGACGATCGGTACGCCACCTACGCCGACCGTATGAATCACCAGATCGCCTTGCAGGCCGAGCTTGCCGAGATCTTCTTGACCGAGGACAGCCGGCACTGGGAGGGTGTGCTCTCCGATGCCGACGTACCCGCAGCGATCGTGCTGAGTGTGAGCGACGTCGTGGCCCACCCGCAGATGGAGGCGCTCGAGACGCTCGGCCCCGTCGAGGAGGATGGGCTTCGGCGGTACCGGGGGCCGTGGACCATCGACGGTCGTCGCCCGGCCACCCCGAGTGCAGCGCCGGCACTGGGCTGCGACACGCATGACGTGTTCTCCGCGCTGCTCGGCGAGGAGGAGACTCGGCGCCTGATTGCGGGAGGCATCCTTCGCGGCGAGTCGGAAGGCTGAGCGGGCGTGGCCAGCGTCGAGGAGTCCGGCCGGTTCGACGGCAAGGTGTCCGTCGTGACCGGAGCCGCACGCGGCATCGGTGAGGCATATGCGTGTGCGCTGGCTCAGGCTGGATCGGCGGTCGCGGTCGTGGACCTCGACATCGACCGTGCGCGACTCGTGGCGCGGAAGATCGAGGCGCGCGGCGGGACGGCCGTGGCCATCGAGGCCGACGTCTCCGATGGGCAGAGCGTCACGAGGATGACGGACGAGGTCATGACGCGGTTCGGCGGAATCGACCACCTGGTGAACAATGCGGCGCTGTTCGGCGACCGCGAGCCGTGGGATGCGCTGCGAGGAGACATCGCCGTGTGGGAGCGGACGTTCTCGATCAACGCGACAAGCGTGCTGTTGTGCACGCGAGCGGTTGCCCCGTACATGGAGCGCAGGGGAGGAGGGTCGATCGTCAACCAGTCGTCGGTGGCAGCCTTCCGACCATCGGCGGACCGACTTCCGTATGCCGTGTCGAAGATGGCTGTGGTGACGGTCAGCCAAGCGTTCGCCGCGCTGCTGGGACCGCAGAGGATCCGGGTCAACGTCATCGCGCCGGGATTCATCGACACGGAGGGTTACCAGCGTCAGCTGACCTTCCGTTCGAGTGACGCAGCACAGGTGAGCTCGCTGCCCCTGGCTCGGCGGGGACAGGCGGCCGACCTGATCGGCGGGCTGCTCTATCTGTTGTCCGACGCCTCCGCCTACGTGACGGGGCAGTGCCTCCAGATCGACGGCGGCATGCTCATGCGCTGACCGGCCGCGTGACGAGCGGCTGCAGCGGAACAGGCCCTGAGGAGGACTTGATGCGGGTGACCACAGGATGGCAAGGTCTGAACGGGTCGTTGGCCATGGAGCGCGTGACGATCGAGCGTCGTGATCTGCGGGCTGACGACATCGCCGTTCAGGTTGACTTCTGCGGCGTGTGTCACAGCGATCTGCACGCGCTTCGACGCGCGCAGCGCGCGGCGGTGGTGCCGGGACACGAGTTCATCGGAACCGTCACGGCCGTAGGGCCGTCGGTCGGACGGTTCGACGTCGGCGACAAGGTCGCCGTCGGCACGATCGTCGACTCCTGCGGCGAGTGCGCCATGTGTCGTCGAGGAGAAGAGGTGCACTGCTTGGCCGGTCGGACTGCTACGTACGGCAGTGTGGATCGGCACGACGGGCGTCTGACGCAGGGCGCTTTCTCGCGCGAGTACGTCCTCAGTGCGGATTTTGCGTATCCACTTCCAGACGGCCTCGACCCGGCCGCTGCCGCCCCCTTGATGTGCGCGGGGATCACGGTGTGGACACCGCTCAGAGAAGCGGGCGTCGGACCCGGTTCCAGGGTCGCGGTTGCCGGTCTGGGCGGTCTGGGCCATCTTGCTGTGAAGTTCGCTGCGGCGCTGGGGGCCGAGGTGACGGTTCTGAGTCGAACTGCGGACAAGGCAGCCGATGCCGCCGCGTTGGGAGCTGTCGACCTGTTGGTGACTGCCGACGCCGAACAGATGCTTCGATCGCAGGGGCGATTCGACCTCATCCTCGACACCATCTCGGAGACTCACGACCTCAGCCCGCTGTGGGGACTGCTCGGATTCGAGGGCACGCTGACGATGCTCGGGGTCTTCTGGGAGCTCCCGGTCGACATCATGGATCTGATGCTCGGTCGCAAGCGGCTTGCGGCCTCGGTCACCGGAGGTCGAGATGGGACCGCTCAGATGCTGCGCTTCGCGTCGGAGCACAGCATCGTTGCGGAGATCGAAGTACTCCCGTCCGCGCGCGTCGCGGAAGCGCTGTCACGGCTCGAGGAGGGCGACGTCCGCTACCGCTTCGTGCTGGATCTTGCGGACCTCGACCGGGTCGACCGCCTGACGTCGGCAGTCGAATCCCCAGCCGGTCAGGATCTTGACGCGCCCGACGGCGCCGATTAAGTTTCGTACAACAAACCAGAGTTTCCGTCTAGTGGAAGGTGCCGCGAGGTGGCTCGATTTGAAGAGGGGCGCTGCGCCGTGGTGACGGGCGCTGGAGACGGGGTCGGCGGAATCGGAAAGGTCATCGCCTACCGTCTGGCGCGGGAGGGTGTGCGTGTTCTGGGGGTGGTTCGAGACCCTGCTGAGATCACTCCTGAGCTGCTGGCCGGCCCCGGCTCAGGTCCGCCCCTGGCGATGATCGCCGTAGACCTGACAGACGACCGTGCTCCCGACCTGGTCATGCAGGCTGTCCGCGAGACCCTGGACGGGCGGGTCGACATTCTGGTCAACAACGCTGCGGCGGCCGGATCCGTTCGCGCGCACGAGCTGGACATGTCGCATTGGCGCGACATCTTCGCGCTCAACGTCGACGGTGCTTTTCGGCTCACTCAGGCTGTGCTGCCCGTCATGATGGGCGCCGGCTACGGGCGGATCGTCAACATCTCGTCCGTCAACGGCATCAGCGGATTTCGCGGCAGCTCGGACTATGCGATCAGCAAGGCGGCGATCGGCGCGATGTCGCGATCGCTCGCGGCTGACTACGGCGAGTACGGGATCACGTCGAACACCGTCTCGCCCGGAGTCATCATGACGGCACTCGGACAGGAGTACGTCTTCGCCCGGGAGCAGTGGTACATCCGGCAGTCCCTCGACATCAAGCCGATCGAACGGTGGGGCCAGCCCGAGGACGTCGCTGCGGCCGTCGCTTTTCTGGCGTCCGACGAGGCAGGCTACGTCACGGCGCAGGAGCTGGCTGTCGACGGTGGGTTGACCGGGACGCACTTCGTTCCTGATCGCTTCACGGGCGAGCATGAGTCCGGTTCGTGACCCGGGGCGTCGTCTCACGACTGGCCACCCCGGTCCCATCAATGAATCCGCGTTTGTGAAGGAGACGACAGATGACTGACACGACCGCCACGGAATACCCGTTCCAGCCACTCCCGGCCAGCGAGGCCGTGGAACGCTATCGGGCAGTCTCGCGCGACCGACCGATGAGCAAGGTCGTTCTTCCTCATGGCGGGGAGGTGTGGATGGTGTACCGCAGCCAGACCGCGCGCGCGGTGTTGACCGACTCCCGATTCTCCCGCCGGCCCTTCACGACCGGTGAGCGAGAGGTGCCGTTCCGGGTCAAGTTCCCCGAGTTCTTCTTCGAGACGATGATGTTCACCGACCAGCCTGATCACACCAAGCTCAGGAGGCTCGTTGCGCGTGCCATCTCGCCGCGCGCCGTCAAGGAGATGCGGGCGTCGGCCGTCGCCCACGCCAACCTGCTGATCGACAGATTGCTGGAGCGTGGCGGACCGGCCGATCTGCAGCACCACTACGCACTCAGCCTGCCGATCGAGATGCTGTCCAACCTGCTCGGTGTGCCGGTGGAGGATCGAGAGGACTTCGAGAAGTGGGCGTTCTCGATGCTGGCCGTATCGGGCATCGACGCGTCCACGAAGACCCGGTACATGCAGGAGCTGCGTGCCTACTTCGTCGACCTCATCAGACTCCGACGAGAAGATCCCAGGGACGATCTGATCAGCTCCTTGGCCATGGCTCGCGAGAGAGACGAAAGTCTGACTGACGACGAGATCCTCCCCATAGCGATGATCTTGTTGGTCGGCGGCTTCGACAACACCGCGAACACCATCTGCATCGGGGTCCAGGCCCTGCTCAACAACGACGAGCAGCGTGAGCTGTTCCTGTCCGACATCGATGGGCTGGCGCCTACCGCGGTCGAGGAGATCCTTCGTCACGGCAAGTTCGCCATCGGCGGAGAGGTGCTGGGCATGGGCAACTCGGTTCCGTGCGTCGCCATGGAGGATGTCACGGTCGACGGTCAACTGATCCGAGCGGGAGATGCGGTGATGGTGGACAACGCCGCCGTGAACCACGACGACGCCACGTTCGACCATCCGGAGCGGTTCGACATCACGCGAACCGACAACCCGCACTTCGGTCTCAGCTACGGCATCCACAACTGCATCGGGGCCCCCCTGGCTCGGCTCGAGGTACAGGTGGGTATCTCGGAGCTGTTCCGGCGGATCCCGAACCTTCGAGTGGCCGGAGAGATGGCCGAGGATCCAACGCAGATCGGCCAGTCGATCACGCAGTTCCCGGTCACGTGGTGACATCTTCCTCCGGTGCCGGAACGTGGAAAGGGGCGATCCCGTTGATGGTGGTCTCGCCCTGCTGGAATCCGATACCGACCACGTCCATGAAGGGGTAGGGGTACTCGCGGGCAGGTTCTGTCGCAGCTGAGAGGCGAGACATCTGGGCGTCGGTCAGGACGACGGACAGAGAGCTCAGGTTGTCTCGTAGCTGGCTCAGCGTGCGCGCCCCCAGGATCGTCGATGTCACGTCGGACTGTTGTCGCACCCACGCGAGCGCGGCACGTGCCACGGTCGTGCCGTTGTCTCTCGCGACGTCCTCGAGCAGGTCGAGGACGGCGAACGTGCGTTCACCCAGCTGAGGGTCGGTCCATCTGGCGCGCGCGCTGTCCTCGGGCCGGGTACAGGTACGCGAGTACTTGCCGGACAGCAGTCCGCTGGCCAGCGCACCCCAGGGGGTGATGCCCAGCCCGAGCGCACGGGCGGCCCCCAGTTGCTCTCCCTCGGCTGTGCGGGCCAGTAGCGAGTACTGGATCTGCAGGGCGCACGCGGGCTCCCAGCCGCGGAATACGGCGGTGGTCACGGCCTGCGCGACCCACCATGCGGGGGTGTTCGAGAACCCCACATATCGGACCTTGCCGGAACGCACGAGGTCGTCGAGCGTGGAAAGTGTCTCCTCGACCGGCGTGTGCCGGTCCCACTGGTGCATCCAGTAGAGATCCACGTAGTCGGTTCGTAGACGTCGGAGCGAGCCATCGAGCTGGGCGACGATGGCCTTGCGGCCTGCACCTCCGGCATTCGGATCACCCGGACGGAGGGTTCCGCCGAACTTGGTCGCCAGGACGATGCCGTCCCGTCGGTCCGGGTGACGGTCGAAGTACGCGCCAAGGGTGAGCTCTGATGCTCCGCCGTTGTACTGGTTGGCGGTGTCGATGAAGTTGCCGCCGAGGTCGATGTACTGGTCCAGGATGGCGAACGAGTCGTCGGTAGGCGACCCCCACGAGCCGTCGTCGAAGGTGAGCGCACCAAGTCCGAGGGGGCTGACTCGTAACCCGGATCGGCCGAGGGTGCGGTAAGAGGTCAGATCCATGCGTGCCTCCGATCGAATGACGACAACCGTCGGGCGTCTCGCCTGGCGGAATCAGTGGTCCAATATCACCGGTTCGGATCACGGTCGTCAATGCCCGCGTGGTCGTCTTGACGTGCCGACGAAGAGGCTCATAGGATCGTCAATTTGATCCGTGGAATGAACTAGTTGTTCTGCACAACGGAAGGAGTCTCGAGTGACTGCTCGTTTCGAAGAAGGTCGGTGCGCAGTCGTCACCGGAACAGGCGTCGGGATCGCAGGAATCGGCAGGGCGATCGCCTACCGTCTGGCGCGCGAAGGCGTGCGCGTTCTGGGCGTCGTACGCGACGATGATGAGATCACTGCAGAGCTGCTGTCGGGGGCGGGAGCCGGTCCGCCGATCGAGATGATCGCGGTCGACCTGACCGATGACGACGCACCGGCCTCGGTGCTTCGGGCGATCCACGACGTGCTCGACGGACGGATCGACATCCTGGTCAACAACGCTGGCGGCGGCGGCTCGGCGCCTGTCCACGAGCTCGATCTCAGCCGCTGGCGGGACATGCTCGCCATCAATCTTGACGCGGTGTTCCGGCTCACCAAGTCGGTGCTCCCCCTCATGATGAGCGCCGGTTATGGGCGGATCGTCAACATCTCGTCGACCAAGGGTCTCAGCGGGCATCGGGCCAGCTCGGACTATGCCGTGAGCAAGGCAGGGCTCGGTGCTCTGACCCGATCGCTCGCGGCCGACTACGGTGCACACGGCATCACAGCCAATGCTGTGGCGCCGGGGGTGATGGTGACACCGCAGGTGCGGGAGTACCTGGCGACGAAGCCCGCGTGGTTCGTCCGCGAATCGTTCGACATCAAGCCAGTCAGGCGTGACGGGATGGTCGAGGACATCGCGTCAGCGGCGGCCTTTTTCGCGTCGGACGAGGCCGGCTACATCACGGCCCAGCTCCTCGCGGTCGATGGTGGGCTCACTCGAACGCACTACGTGCCCGACCACCTCGTGGGCGAGGCCGGCGGCTCTCCAGGCCTCGCAGGACGATGACGCCCGGATGGGGTGCCAGCAGGGCGCCGGCGGCGTTCGGACGGCCTGACCCCAGGGGGTGCTGAAGCGTCCGAATCCCAGGGCGAATCAGGTGGACCGAGTGCGGTCGGCGGCCGTTCCCGACCAAGGATTGACTTGAGTGACCGCGGCGGATAAAGTCTCGGCTCAACCCACTCAGTGGAGAAAAAGTTTCGCTAGATGGAACGTCGTCGCAACGGCCACGACGGGGTCGATGGTGGAGGGCCGACACGAGATGACACGCAAGACGATCGCCGCGACGGCGGACGTGCTCGAGCCGGACCCGCGCGGCGCCGACATCGCCCGGCACGAGAATCCACCCCTGATCAGCGTGCGGCACCTGTCGAAGACCTTCGCGGCCACTCGTGCGATCGATGACGTGTCGCTCGACATCGAACCGGGAGAGATTCACGCACTGGTCGGTCACAACGGCTCAGGAAAGTCGACGTTGATCAAGGTGCTGTCCGGATTTCACGCGCCTGACCCGGGCGCGACCTTTCAGTACCAAGGAGCAGATGTCGAGCTCGAGACGCTGCACGGTTTGCAGGCCTCCGGGCATCAGGCACGGCGCTTGAGCTTCGTGCATCAGGACCTCGGCATGGTGCTGGAACTCGATGTCATGGACAACCTCGCGCTGCACTCGCGCTACATCACCCGATGGGGAGTGGTCGACCGACGTCGTCAGGAGCGCCGCGCCCGCGAACTTCTCGAGCCGTTCGGCCTTCGCGTGGATCTGCATGCTCCCGTGGGGTCGCTCTCCCAGCTGGACCGTACGGTGATCGCGATTGCGGCCGCTCTGGACAGCTGGGACTTCGGCAACGGGGTGCTGGTGCTGGACGAGCCCACGTCCTCGCTCCCGGCAAGCCACAGTCGTTCCCTCCTGGCGGTGCTTCGCGACCTGCGGGCGGCGGGTGCCGGCATCTTGTTCGTGTCACATCGCCTCGACGAGGTCCTTGACGTCAGTGACCGTGTGACGGTGCTCCGCGACGGTCGTCGTGTCGCCACGGCCGGCAGTGACCAGCTGAGCAAGGCCGACCTCGTCCACCTGATGATGGGCGAGGGTGTCGACAGTCTGGTCGGCGCCGCGAGCGGCCGACAGTCCTCACGCTCCGTCCTGCAGGTCGACGGTCTCTCGGGAGGCCCTGTCGCAGGCATCAGCTTCACCCTGGGCGAAGGTGAGATCCTCGGTTTCGCGGGTTTGCCAGGCTCCGGTGCCTCCGAGGTCCCGCGTCTGCTCACGGACCGTCGTCACGACATCGAGGCTGGGGCGATCACCGGGCCCGACGGCGTGACCCATCCGGCCGCCAGCTGGAAAGGGACGGACGGGATCGCGCTGGTGCCGTCCGATCGGCTGAGGTTCGGCAGCATCGCGGAGATGTCGGTGGCGGAGAATCTCTCCTTGTCGGTCCTCTCCCGGGTCAGCCGGTTCGGCGTGGTCAGATCGGGCCGCGAGGCCGACGTGACCGACGAGTGGACGGCAAGGATGTCGATCGTCTGTTCATCCACCAGTGCCGCCATGAGCACGCTGAGCGGTGGCAACCAGCAGAAGGTCCTCCTCGCCCGAGCCATGGCGCGAGAGCCCGCGGTCCTCGCGCTGTGCGAGCCCACCGAGGGCGTCGACATCGGCGCCAGCCAGACCATCTATTCATACGTCAAGGAGCAGGCCGAGGCGGGTCTTGCCGCCATCGTGACCTCGGTGGACACCGAGGACCTGGTGGCGCTCTGTCATCGCGTCCTCATCGTCAGACAAGGAAGAGTTGTGCGTGAGATCATCGGACAGGACATCACGGAGCGGCGGCTGGTCCACGCCATCGAGGGAGTCGACGAAGCGGGAGACGTCCGTGAGCGGCCGTAGCGCCGCCGTGGACCTGCCGGTCAGCGACGACAGGGCCGGGGCGGTCCCGTGGTGGCGTGCCCAAGGCGTGCTCGGCCCATCGCGTATCAGCGGTGTCTATCTGCTCGTGGCGATCAGTGCTGTCTTCGCGGTCTGGTTGCCGGCGACCTTTCCTCGGGCGGACACGGCGTGGCAGATCGTGAACTCCAATGCCATACCGGCCATGGCCGCGCTGACGCTCATCATCCCTCTGGCTGCTGGTGTCTTCGACATCTCGGTGCCGTACACGATGACGCTGTCCGGAGCCGTGTGCACGTACGCGATCGTCATCACCGGGTGGCCGGTCTGGGCGGCGATCCTTCTGGCGGTCCTGGTGTCGCTCGTCGTGGGCGTGATCAACGCTGTCATCGTGGTGGTCTGGAAGATCGAGTCGTTGATCGGAACGCTTGCCAGCGGGTTCGTCATCCAGGCGATGGTGCTCTGGCGTACCGACAACCTCGTGATCGCCGGGCCCGAGCTCAACGGAGCCTTCCGTGACCTCGCGTTCCACCAACCGTTCGCCAAGCTCACGCTGCCCGTTCTCTACGCTCTCGCGATGGCCGCTGTCATCGGTGTGGTGCTGCGTTACACGTCGACAGGCCGAAGACTCTACGCCACGGGCTTCAACTCCGACGCGGCCAGGCTCGCGGGCGTCCGCACCGCCAGGTTGCAGGCTGGTGCCCTCGTTGCGTCGTCGATGCTCGCGGGCATGACAGGTGTTGTGCTGGCATCGAACCTCGGTCAAGGCATCTCGAACTCGGGCGTCGTGCTGCTCCTGCCGGCGTTCGCTGGGGCGTTCCTCGGCGCGACCCAGATCCGGCCAGGGCGATTCAACCCATGGGGAACCGTGATCGCGGTACTCCTGTTGGGGACCCTCACGACGGGCCTGAGCCTGGGGCATGCACCGCAGTGGATCCAGCAGCTCGTGGCCGGAGGGGTGCTGGTCATCGCCCTCGCGGTGGCGGGTCGGGACGTACGCAAGATCGGCCATGACCGTCAGCTCGACGAGATCGTCCCGGAGGCCAGCGAGCCCGTCTCCGAGGATGTCGCTGGACACGAGGCTCCAACCACGACGGGGTCCAAGGACATCTCCTTGGGAAGTGCACGCAGGAAAGAGGAGAAGATATGAGGTCGCCACAGAGATCACGTCGATCGTCGCGAAGCGCGGGCCAGCGAAGGGCAGGTGCCGCGGCGATGATGATCGGCGTGATGTCAGCGCTGCTCGCTGCTTGCGGCGCGTCCGACAACGATCAAGATGATGATGCCGAGCAACGAGGGTCATCCGACGGGGTAGCGGCGGCGAAGGCCGACCTCGCGACATTCGAGAAGCAGCCGACGAGCATCACCGTCACCGACCCGGTGAGCAAGCCCATCCCGACGGGCAAGAAGATCTACATGGTCTCGTGTGGTCTGAGCACCTGCGAGACCGTCGGCAAGGCTCTGGTGGATGCGGCCAAGGTGCTCGGGTGGGAAATGACCGTTCTGACCACCGATGGCACGCCGGCCCAGATCCAGAACGCCTATCAGCAGGCCGTGCGGGACAAGCCGGACGGACTTGTCGTGGTGGGGACGGATCCCACGCAGATCGCGCCCTATCTGAAGCAGCTGCAGGACGACGGGACGGCCGTCGTCGGACTCTCGATCCCGAAGGCGACCAATGGGATCTTGTGGGTGGGCAATGGCGAGACCGAGTACAGCGGGTTCGGACGCCAGATGGCCGCATTCGCGGTCGCCGACGCGGCTGACAAGGGTCTCGACGAGGTCTCCACTCTCGTGACGACAGTGTCCGACTTCCCTGTGCTCGTTGCGACCGCCGACGGGTTCGAGGAGGGGATGAAGCAGTACTGCCCGAAGTGCTCGGTTGATGTCGTGTCGATCGGAGCGGCCAGCATCTCAGCGGCGCCAGAGACCGTGGTGTCGTATCTTCGTTCGCATCCTGACGTGAAGTACATGGCCGTGTCAGGTGCTGCAGTGTGGGACTCCGCCACCAAGGCCATCAAGTCCGCGGGTCTGGACGTCACGATCATCGGGTCGACGCCTACAGAGACGACCTTGGCGGACATGAAGGCAGGCGACGTGGCTGCTGCGACGGCCTATCCGCAGCTGGAGGCTCCGCTCTCGGCGTTGGACGCCCTCGCCAGGCACTTCGTCGGTGACGACATCCCTGATTCCAAGATGCCGCAGTGGATCATCACGGAGGACACCATCCCCACTGGCGCCTACCCGTACGCCGTGGTGCCCGGCTATCTCGAGCAGTACCGCGCGCTGTGGGGCAAGTAGGAGCAGCGTCGCCAGGAGGTCTCGGCCGGTTCCACCTTCGGTGGGCTGGTCGGGGCCTCCGTGGCCCGCACGGATCCCGCTCGTAGTTTTCTCAGGAGAGGCATGTCGAAGATCTTCATCACCCGAGCTGACGGTTCGGAGGTCGTGGTCGAGGGGCAACCGGGTGACTCGGTGATGACCGCCGCCGTGCGGCAGGGCATCTCAGACATCATCGGGCAGTGCGGGGGTACCCTCTCCTGCGCAACATGTCACGTGTTCCTGGCCGATGACCAGCTCGGACTCTACGGCTCGGTGTCGGAGCTGGAAGACGAGATGCTCGAGTGCACCTCCACCGAGCGCGAGCCCTCCTCCCGGCTCTCCTGTCAGGTGACTCTCATCGACGGTGTCGACGTCACCATCACTCTCCCAGCGGATCAGCTGTGAGCGCGGGCGTTCTGGTCATCGGTGCCGGCCAGGCAGCCGTTCAGCTCGCCTGCTCTCTGCGGGAGGACGGTTACCAGCTACCGATCACGCTCGTCAGCGATCAGCCGCACGCCCCCTACCAGAGGCCGCCGCTGTCGAAGGCATTCCTCAAGGGCGCCGCCTCGGTGGAGTCCTTGGCGTTCCGCGACCCGGAGTTCTACGAGACGCACGAGATCACGCTGCTCACCGGCGAGCGCGTGGTTGCCGTTGACCGCAGGGACGACGGCTCGGGCACCGCCGCGTGTGCATCGGGCCGTTCGCTCGAGTACACCCGCCTGGTCTTGGCGACCGGTGCCGTGCCGCGGCGGCCCCCGGTCGCGGCACGAGGTCTTGCTGGTACCTACGTGCTCGAGACACTGGATGACGCGACCGCGCTGCGAGCCGGGCTCGCCGACGCTCGAGACGTCGTCGTGATCGGCGGAGGTTTCATCGGTCTCGAGGTTGCAGCATCGGCGCGTCTTCTCGGTCGGTCGGTCGTGGTGGTGGAGACAGCGACGACGCTCATGGGGCGGGTCGTGAGTCCGCTGGTTGCTGACCGAGCCCTGCTGCATCATCGACGATCAGGGGTCGATGTCCGGCTGGGGGTCGCACCGACCTCGATCGCCGTCGACGACGACGCGGTGTCGGGAGTCGAGCTGGACGATGGCACCATGCTGCCGGCTCAGGCCGTCGTGCTGGGCGTGGGGGTGAGCCCTCGGGTGACGCTTGCAGAGCAGCTCGGACTCGACTGTGACGACGGAATCATCGTCGACAGCTCGTGCGTGGCCTCGGACGGCACGACACTGGCCATCGGCGACTGTGCCGTGACCGCCACCCCGGAGGGAGCGGGGGCCTCAGGCAGGATCCGACTCGAGAGCGTCGACAACGCCACGGAGCAGGCCAAGATCGCGGCCGACACGTTGATGGGCCGACCGCGAGATGGTCGATGGGTGCCGTGGTTCTGGTCGGATCAAGGAGACTTCAAGCTGCAGATCGCGGGTCTGCGGCACCCGACGGATCATGCCGTGGTGAGGGACTATCCCGACTCGAGCAAGCTCACCGTCATCCACTATCGCGAAGGACGAATGGTGGCGGCTGAGTCGGCGAATGCGCCCGCAGACTTCGTGGCATCTCGAAAGGCCCTGGGAAACGGCTGGACCCTGGATCCGGCTCGCGTCGCCGACCCCGCGTGCAGTCTCAAGTCCTTGCTCGAGGACGCCTCCCGCGCCTGACAGGATGCGCCGCAGGGTCCGTTGCCTGGCAATCGTCCTGACAGGCATCACGACCGGTCGGGGTCGGGTCGACGACCGCCCACCGCGAGGGTCATGCGGTCGGTGGCTTCGACGGCCAGATCGCGCCATGCGTTGACTTGGTGCCCTGAGCTCGGGGTGGTCGGTCCGATGAGCTGGACGCTGAGGACGACGCGCCCATGGGCATCGAACACCGGCGCCCGAAGTGAGTTGAGGTCGTAGCAACGATCCGCATGCACCTCAGGGGGATCGAACCGATCGTGCAGGGACGTGATGAGCGAGCGCAGCTCGCGTTCCTTCGAAGGCGTGTACTTGCCGATGGTGAAGTCGTGAAGGAGGTCGTCCAGGACTCCCCGGTCCTCTGTGCGCAGGGCGAGTGACCAACCGCGGCGGCGGACGAGAGCGACTTGTTCGCGAAGGACCCCCACGATGTCCGGGTCGGTCGGTGCGAGGTCTTCGATCCACAGATCGAAGACCTGCGGATCCCAGGCGCAGAAGAGGCTGGCCATCGGGGGGACGAACGGAATGCGAAGTCCGATCGCGCGACGCGGGTTCGAGCCCGCCGGGTTGCCGGATCGCGCGACGACGATGACCTCGCGTCCAATCCTCGCGGCGGCCGTGCACTCCAAGCCGCTGATCCTCGCGAGGGCCTCGAGCTCGTCTCGGATCGCCTCGGCGGCCTCCAGCTCCGGCAGGAGGTCGGACTCCATTCGAGCGATGAAGGACGCGGGTGAGAAGCGGCCGTAGTCGCCTTGGAAGAACAGCAGCGGCAGGACGTCGCTCTGGACTGCCAGGTCACGGACGCGGCCGATCACGATCCAGTGATCGCCGCCGTCGACCGTGTTCACGAAGTCGCACTCGATCCAGGCGACGGCCTCGCTGAGGATGGGAGCGCCGGTCTTGCTGGCATGCCATGAGATGTCAGCCCACTTGTCGGCGACGCTCTTCGATGCCAGTGTGCGGCAGTCGTCGTCCTGGGTGCTGCTGAGGATGTTGGCGACGAAGACTGAGGCGTTCCTCAGCTTCGAGAAGGTGGACGACGCCTTGTCAGGCATGAAGGCCACGAGCGGCGGATCCAAGGACAACGACGTGAACGACCCGACGATCATGCCGACGGGCTCGTTGTCCACCATCGCCGTGACAGCACACACGCCTGTCGGGTAGTGGCCCAGCACCTGTCGGAAGGTCGCCTGGTCGACGGTGTGGTCCGGCCGTGAGTCGGTCACGTTCTCCTCTCCTTCCGCGGCGTTTCGAGGGCGCGCTCATGGCCTCCACACGACGGAGCGGCACGTGGACGGGGTCGTCGGGCGTTCCACCTGACGGATTCAGGCTCTCGCAATATAGACGCAACTCGGGCTAATTGGAACACTTGTTACGTATAATGGAACAGATGTAGGGTGAGTTGACTCTCGATGGCGGGCTGCCGATCGGAGACGATCCGCGCGGACACGTCGTGCTGGGAGTCGAGACGAAGCGAACGGAGACGAAGCGGTGACGATCGACCTGAATTCTTTGATGGGACCCGGTTGGGTCGATGGAAGCGTGTACACGGACGAGGAGATCTTCGAGGCGGAACGTATCCGGATCTTCCGTCAGACCTGGCTGTACGTCGCGCACGAGAGCGAGGTGCCCGAGGCCGGCGACTACCAGCGCCGTGAGCTGGCTGGTGAGCCTGTCATCGTGGTGCGTGACCGTGACGAGGCCGTCCGAGTCTTGCTCAACCGCTGTCGACACCGGGGCAACCTGGTGTGTCAGGAGGCTGAGGGCAATGCACAGTTCTTCCGGTGCCAGTACCACGGCTGGACCTACGCCAATCGCGGTGACCTCGTCGGGGTCCCCTACCCGAAGTCCTACGGAGACGACTTCGACAAGTCGGCGATGGGGCTGGCCGCGATGCCCAGGGTCGACACCTACCGCGGGTTCATCTTCGCGAGCTTCAATCCGGACGTGCCAGAACTCTCAGAGCACCTGGGAGAAGGGGCGCAACGTCTCATCGACGTGTTCATCGACCAGTCGCCGACCGGAAGGATCACCGTGAGGTCGGGTGTTCAGCGCAGCGAGTACCGCGGCAACTGGAAGTTCGTCGGGATGGATGGCTATCACACGAACTTCGTGCACAAGTCGGTCGAGATGCTGCAGCACGCCGACAAGGGACCGGAGCACGGTGATCAGGAGAAGGCGGACCAGGCTGACATGGGCCCCCTGGAGTTCGGGAAGTCCCCTGACAAGCTCGGCAACACCGCCTGGAGCCTGGGTCGCGGGCATGTCCACATCAACAACTCGCCTCAGCGCCTGGCCAAGTCCGACAAGACCATCGCCGACTTGACCGCCACGGCGGACGGTGCCGCCTATCTGGTGTCGATGGAGGCCGCCTACGGGCAGGCGAGGGCGCGCGAGCTCATCTGCGCGCCCGATCCGCATCTGGGGCTGTTCCCGAATCTCCAGATCATCGGAGTGCACATCCGGGTCATCGAACCCGTCGCCGCGGACCGGACGGTCATCGTGCAGTACCCCGCACTGCTGGAGGGCGTGCCCGACGAGATCAACACGCATCGTCTCCGCAAGCATGAGTGGTTCTTCAGCCCCGCGGGGTTCGGAAGTCCGGACGACTACGAGATCTTCGAGCGGAACCAGGCAGGTCTGGCGGCCGACGTGGAGCCGCGAGTCGTGCTGACACGCGGTCTCGGGGCCGAGACGACACGCGCGGACGGAGTGGTCGAGGGGGCGTACACCGACGAGGTCCCGCAGCGTGGGCAGCTGGAGCGATGGACGGAGCTGATGTCCGCAGCTGGCTCCCCGGGCATGGATGAGGCCTCGTGACCTACCTGTCGACAGTCGATGTGATCGACACGGTCCATGCCTTCGTGTACCGCGAAGCCCGGTATGCCGATGAAGGCGCCTACTCCAGGTGGCTGGATCTGTGGGCGTCCGAGGACATCCTCTACTGGGTGTCTCCGCGGGAGGATCTTGATCCGGCGCGCGAGGTCTCCTTCATCTACGACGATCGAGCGATGCTCGAGCAGCGCGTCGCCAGATGGAACAGCGGGTTCGCGTGGGCCCAGATCCCACGATCGCTGACCAGCCGCATCGTCGGGAACGTCGAGATCGACGAGACGTCCGCAGACCTGATCCAGGTGCGGGCCAACGTGCACGTCGTCGTCGTCCGCAAGGGGTCCACCACGTTCCTCCCGGAGCGAGTCAGCTATCAGCTGAGGTCCGATGGTGGTGAGCTCAGGATCGTCCAGAAGAAGGTGGTGTTCCTTGACGGTGATGCTCCGGTCGGCAACATCACGTTCGTGCTCTGAGTGGCCGCGCTGATGACACAGACACCCGGTGGTGAGATGCCACACCTGACCTTGCGCAGCGAGTTCGCGTCGGTCGAGCTGACGCTCGACCGAGGCGCGAACGGGCCGCGACTGGGGATCACCGACATGCGTACCGGAAGGGTGAACTACTTCGATCCGCTGGAGCTCGAGGCGCTGGTGTGGACCGATCATGACGAGCTGACCGGCTTCATGGTCCCCGCGCGCCGCTGGTTCAGCGATCTGGACAGCGCCGATGACGACCACTGAGGCGGCGGTCCTCGTCGGGCCGCGGACGTTCGAGGTCCAAGAGTTCACGATCCCGGAGATCGGTCCGGACGAGGGCCTGCTGGAGGTCGAGTCGTCGGGGATCTGCGGCTCCGACATCAAGCCGTATCTCCACGGGGGGGCCGCTCTGGGCTTCCCCCGCACGATCGACGTCCCCGTGATCCTCGGACACGAGATGGTCGGGCGCATCACCCGCATCGGGGCCAGGGCTGCCGAGCGGTGGGGCGTCGAGGAGGGTGATCGCGTCGTCGTGGAGCGCTGGATGCCCTGCGGACAGTGCTCGGCGTGTCATCGCGGCGCCTTCGCGTACTGCGTTCGGTACCTCGACGGGAAGCACCTCTTCTACGGGGGAACTCCGACGACGGTCCGATCGGGTCTGTGGGGTGGGTTCGCCCGACACATGTACCTGCACCCCGACTCCACGGTGCACCGGGTCGCCCGCGACACCCCGCCCAGTGCGTTCACCCTCTTCCTTCCACTGGCCAATGCCGTCGACTGGGTCCATCACACGGGGGGAGCCGAGCTGGGGAGCCGGGTGCTGATCCAGGGCCCGGGTCCGATCGGGCTGATGGGCGTGATGGTGGCCAAGGCCGCCGGTGCCGACACGATCGTGGTGACGGGCATGCCCGGCGACGAAGGCCGCCTCCAGCTCGCTCGTGATCTCGGCGCGACCCACACGTTCGACGCCAGCGTCGAGGATGTCGCAGCGCGGTGTCAGGACATCAGCGGTGGGATCGGCATGGATCTGGTCCTCGACGTGACATCTGCGGAGACGTTGGCACCGGTGGCGACGGCGGTGAGCGCTGCTCGCGCGAGCGGACGGATCGTGCTGGCCACGGACCACTCGTCGTCGGAGGGTGCCGCCGAGATCTTCGCCAAGGTCCAGTCGCGCACCCTGACCATCGTCGGGGTGAGGGGCCGACAGCGGAAGTCGGCGGAGGCGGCGCTCACGCTGCTTCAGGATCCGGCGTGGGTCGAGCAGATGACCAGGCTCTGCGACCCGGTGGTCGCCCTCGACGACGTGGCGTCGGGATTCGAGGCTCTCCTCGACGGCCGGGGGCTGCACGCGTCGGTGTCCATGTCGAAGGACGTCGCGCACTAAGACCGTGCGGTCAGGGCATGGCGGCGGCCCCGGGGGCCAAGGCCACCATGAAGTCCTCCGTGTCGAGGGGGTCCTCGAGCAGAGGTAGGGCGACGATCCGCCGATCCGGACGCCTCATCTGGTCGAGGGCTGCCGAGGCTTCGGGAAAGCTCCTCGCGGCGAAGCCGAGCGACGAGCGGCCCCAGGTGTCCTGATGGTTCGCGTGGGTGGGTTGTCCAGCCATGACGGCAAGGTGGTCGTCCACCACGGTCCGCGCGTCGGGACCGACACTGATCGGGACGTAGACGGTGGCGGAGACGGGCGACTGTTCGGGCCCACGATCCAGCGCGCCCTGCGTCAGGGCCCAGTCCGTGTGTGCCGGCGAGCTCCAGTTCAGCAGCAGCGAGCCGGCCACAGCGCCTCCGCGTGCAAGCACCCGTGGTCCGTAGCCGCCGGCGGCGAGCGCCAGGTCGGGGAGCCGCTCCGACAGCTCGCGCAGCTCGGCGGTGACGCGCGCCGCAGCCCCGGTCCGTACCTGCCCTGCGCCGATCGCGACGACGGCTCGGTGGACTGCTCCTGACCGTCGGATCTCCGAGGCCAGCTGGTCGAGAGGGACGACGCCGACCGGGACCAGCCCGAGTCCCACCTCGATCCTGTCGGTCGCGAGCAGTGCCTCGCGGATGGCTGCCGGCGCATCGGTGGATCCGGCCAGCACGGTGATCCAGAGCGAGTCGTATCCGAGTGTCTCCGCACGGCCTGCGAGCTCTGCCAGCCGCTCAGTGGCCAGCAGCCCCGACAGAACGTAGCCGTACGTGCGTTCGCTCATGTCTGGTGGCTGGGTTCGAACCAGAACAGGACGTCGGCATCGTCCGAGCCGACCTGGATGTCGACGGGCAGAGGGACCTTCGCTCCCTCGGGAAGCCCGCGGACATGTCCGAAGAACGTCGAGCCGTCCACGATCACCTGGCCGAGGGAGTACGGCGCCTCGAGGCCCGGGCGGGACACCCACACGGTCGTGAACGACATCAGGCTGCCCTCGCGAGGCAGGCGGTACCCCATCTCGGTCTCAGCGCCGCAGCGCTGGCACACCGCACGCGCCGGCCAGGAAGTGATGCCGCAGGATCGACACGAGGAGCCGACCAGTGCGCCACTCGCGCGGTCCACGGACGGGCGGGTCGCCGTCGGGGGGATCTGGGCCGCAGGGTTCACCATGGCGTGGTCCGCTCCAGGATGTGGACGTTGCACGCCGCCGGCTCGCCCTGCAGCCACCCACCGCTGTTCTGCGCGAGCGCGATCCGCGGGGTCTGCACCTGCCGTGCCTCGGCCTGACCGCGGAGCTGCCACGTGAGCTCGGCGATCTGAGCCAGCCCGGTGGCGCCGATGGGATGGCCGCGTGACGACAGGCCGCCGCTCGTGTTGACCGGCATCGAGCCGCTGATCCTGGTCGCTCCGCTCTCGATCATGTGCGCGACCTCGTCCGCCTCGCAGAATCCGAGCTGCTCGTAGTAGAGCAGCTCGCCGGGCGCCATGGCGTCGTGGACCTCGGCGACATCGATGTCGGACGGCGCGAGCCCGGCCTCCTCGTAGGCAGCACGCGCGCACAGCGTCGGTGTCGACGGGTCCCCCGGTGTCGAGCTGTACCCGGACCTGAGCTGAGAGGCTCTGATGACGACGCCGGGGTGGGACGAGCCGAGACGTGCAGCAGCCCGATCGCTCATGACGATCACCGCGGCCGCGCCATCGCAGATCGAGCTGCACATGAGCAGTGTCAGCGGGTCCGCGATCGGCCGCGATGCCATGATCTCGTCAGCCGAGAAGCGCTTCTGGTGCTGCGCATACGGGTTGCGGGCGCCGTTGTCGTGACTCTTGACGCTGGCGAGTGCGAGGTGGTGCGGGGTCAGGAGTCCGGCGTCGATCCACTTGCGCAGCCGCATGGCGTAGATCGCGGTGAACTGCAGCCCGAGACCGCCGACGACGTCGAGATCGGCTGCGCTCTCGAGCGCGTCGAGGGTGACGTTGAGATCGTCGACGAACATCTTCTCGAAACCGAGGGCGAGCACGACGTCGCTGGCCCCGGCACGCACCGCGATGACAGCCTCGCGCAGCGCCGTCGAGCCGCTGGCACAGGCATTCTCGACGTTGACGACGGGAATGCCTTCCAGGCCGATGTCACGGAGCACGGCCTGTCCCCGGATCTGCTCCTGACCCTGCAGCGCTCCTGCCATGGCATTGGCGGAGTAGACGGCGTCGATGTCGGACATGGCGACTCCGGCGTCGGCGACGGCGCGCAGCGCCGCCGTGCGTGCCAGATCCTTCAACGACAGGTCGGGATGGCGGCCGAAGGGGTGCATGCCTACCCCGGCGACGTGGACGTGGCTCATGTGAGTGTCAGCTCGCTTTCTATCGTCTGGTCCTCAAGGATCTTCTGGAGGCGCTCGGCTGCGGAGGTGACGGTGGGGGTGAGATCGGAGATGACCTGCTCCGTCATGCGGTGCGACGGGCCGAGGACCGTGAGCGAGAGCAGCACCGCGTGCGTCGGCACGGCGACGCTGACCGCGGAGGCCCCGTCGACGCGCTCCCCGTGGCTGACGGCCCGACCTAGGTCGGTGGCCTGCTGCACCGCGTTTCGCAGCTCGTGCACGTCGATCTCGGGGTGGGCGGCCCGAAGCGAGGCGAGTGCTCGTTCGAGTGCGTGGGGCGGGAGCATCGACATCAAGATCTTGCCCGCTGCCCCGACGTTCAGCGGCGCGCTCGACCCCACGCCTGAGGAGTAGCGGATGGTCTGCGAGCTGGGGATCTCGCCGATGCACACTCTCTCGACGCCGGACTGGGCGTGCAGCGCCACGGTCTCGCCTGTGATCCGCTGCAGCTCCTGCAGGACCCCCTGGCCGAGTGTCGCGATGGCGCCGAGACCCGACAGGGCGCCGTGCACGAACCGCAGCAACCCGGGCCCGAGCAAGTAGTCCGTGCCGACCGGGTCCTTGATGACCAGGCCGTGCTGCGCGAGGCCGGCCAGCAGACGAAATGCCGTGCCCTTGGATATCCCGGTGAAGCGACTGAGCTCGGTCAACGACATCGGCTCGCGGGCGAGAGCGTCCAAGAGCTGCACCGAGCGGTCGATGACCTGGACTCGCTCAGCCGCGCTCACGGCCCGACTCCGTCCAGAGCGGCCGTGATCGCGCGACCGGGTGTCTCGCCCGCGGTGCCGGGGTCTGCCGATCTAGCCATGGGACCGACTCTACTCTATTGTCTGGAACAGAGGTTCCATTAATTGGAACATATGGTGAAAGGGGATCCGGCGAGATGATGGCCGACAGCAGTGAGATCGCGCATGGACGTCCGAAGGTCGGCATGCGGTCAGCCGTGTGGCTCAAGTCCGGCGTCGACGCCTTCGCGACGGTCCTGGACCTGGCGGTGGACGCCGAGAGGCGAGGTTTCGACGCGGTGTTCTTCGGAGACCGGATGCTCGCCGAGGTGGGGGAGGGGGGCAAGGGTGTCTACAACTCAACCCACACGGAGGTCTTCACGACCTTGTCGGCGATCGCCGCACGGACCGAGCGAATTCACATCGGCTCGCTCGTTCTCGTCGTCCCGTTCCGTCACCCCGTACCACTCGCCAAGACCATCGCCTCCGTGGACCTGCTGTCGCGAGGCCGTCTGCTGCTGGGCGTGGGGACCGGCTGGAACCCGACCGAGTTCGAGGTCATGGGTGTCAGCAAGAAGGACGGTGCTGCGCTGATGGAGCAGAACGTCGACCTCATGAAGCGGCTGTGGTCGGGTGAACCGGTCACGTACTCCGGAGACTTCTACCAGGTCGACCAGATCGCGGTCGAGCCCACGCCTCACCGCGACGGAGGCCCGCCGATCTGGCTGGGTGGGTTCTCGCCCCTGCAGAAGCAGATCTGGCACGACATCATCTCCGACTCGGCCGACAAGGGACTGCAGCGGGTCGGTCGCATGGCTGACACCTGGGTGCCGCTGCTGTACTCGACCCGCTACGCGCGATCGATCGGATCGAAGGTCCTGGCCGAGGCTCACGACCGGATCAACTCCTCGGCGGAGGAGCACGGCCGCGGCAGCAAGGCGGTCAGCTTCGCGTTCTCGCACTGGTACTACGTCATCGAGACGAAGCAGGACGAGGAAGACGCGCGCCGCGACCTGGCCCACTTCTTCCCCGGGTCGTTCGAGGAGGCCAAGGAGACCTACCTGATCGGCACCGCTGACGAGATCGTCGACAAGATCGGCCGTATCTGCGCCGACATCACCGATCCCGAGTGGTACGTGTTCACTCAGCTGGGCAACAACGAGCGTCAGCTCGACCTCCTGGACGGATCAGTCCTGCCGAAGCTGGGCATCGCTCGATGACCTCGTCCTCCGTCGTCGAGACGGCCGTGCCTGACGGTCTGCTCGATCCCCGATCCATCGCGGTGGTGGGCGCTTCGGCGGACCTCGGAAAACCGGGTGGGCGCTGCGTGCAGGCCCTGCGATCTCTGGGGTTCGCCGGTGAGGTGTATCCCGTCAGCTCGTCCCAGGAGCAGATTGCCGGCTACCGGACCGTCCCCGGCGTCGACGCTCTGCCGGACGGCGTCGACCTGGTGATCATCGCCGTGCGCGCCGCCGCCGTGCCCGGGGTCCTGCGTGAGGCCGGGCGGCGCGGTGTGCGTCACGCGGTGGTCCTGTCGAGCGGCTTCCGCGAGACGGGCGAGGAGGGTGCTCGGCTGGAACGGGAGATCGCCTCCGTGGCGCAGGAGCTCGAGATGTCCGTGCTGGGACCGAACTGCCTGGGCTTCGTCGACGTGGCACGCCGCGTGGCGGCATCGTTCACCACCGCCTTGGACATGACGGCGTCGGGCGTGGTCGGCGACGTCGCGCTCGTGAGCCAGAGCGGTGCCATGGGTGCTGCGATCTTCGGTATGGCCCAGGCCGAGCGAGTGGGCATCAGCTCGTTCGTGAGCACCGGCAACGAGACCGTCTTGGGCTTCACCGACGTCGTCGACCGGCTGGTCCGCGCCGCTGGGACCGCACCGCCGGCTCTCTTGGGATATGTCGAGGGTGTCGACGATGGCCGCGCGTTCATCAAGGCCATCCGGACGGCCCGTACGGCCGGCACCGACGTCGCCATCTTGAAGGTGGGCACGACCGAGGCCGGCCAGCGGGCAGCACAGTCGCACACCGGGGCCATGTCAGGCTCGGACAAGGTGTGGGACGCGGCCCTGCGGCGAGCGGGGGCCCGCCGTGCCCACAGTCCCAGCGATCTGCTCGACCTCGCCATGGCGTTCGGATCCGCGGCGCGGCCCGTAGGGCGTCGGGTCGCGATCCTCAGCATGTCTGGCGGGGCGGGCGTCCTGATGGCCGATCGTGCCCACACCCTCGGACTGGAGACCCCGGTGCTCGGCGAGGCCACGCGCCGTGACCTCGCTGCGCTGCTGCCGGGTTTCTCCGCCCTCGGCAACCCCATCGACTTCGGCGGTGTCTACACCGATCCCACCGCCCTCGTACGACTCGTGCGCACGGTGGCTGACGACCCCGGGATCGACACCGTGGCGCTGTTCGTCGGACTCAGTCCCGGACTCGTCGGTGCCTTCGAGCAGGGCCTGGCGGAGGTGGTGCGCGAGGCCGGCAAGCCCATCGTGGTGTCGTGGTTCGGTGCGCCGCGCGAGGGATTGGACCGTCTGCGGGACGTCAGGATCCCGACGACGAGCGACCCCGTTCGCGCCATGGACATGATCCACGCACTCGTCGAGAGCACGGCGGTCCTGCCCGAGGACCTCCGGATGTCGCCAGTGACCCCCGAGGTCTCCGTCACGGTCGCCGCACTCGGTGCCGATGCCGGTCGTACGGTGCTGAGCGAGGTCGCGTCCAAACGTCTCATCGCCGCCGCCGGACTGAGATCTCCCCGAGAGGTCGCAGTCTCCTCCGCGCAGGAGGCGCAGCTGGTCGGAGCCAGCTTCGATCGGGCCATCGCGGTCAAGGTCGATGCGCCGGGGATGGTCCACAAGTCCGACGTGGGTGGGGTGGCGCTCGATGTCGAGCCTGAGGAGGCCGGCGCCGCATTTCGTCGCGTCGTGGACGCGGCTTCACAGGCGGGGTTCGTGGCCACGGGGGCAGTCCTCGCCGAGATGGCGGACGTCGACCGCATCGAGCTGCTGGTCGGGACGCGGTGGGACGAACAGTTCGGAGCGGTGATCGTCGTCGGTTCCGGCGGGACGCGCAGCGAGGTGGACGACGATGTGTGCGTCGACCTGGCGCCCGTGTCGCCGGCGCGCGCCAGGGAGATGATCTGCTCCCTGCGCTCGGCCCCGCTGCTGGATCGTTTCCGAGGCGGTCCGGTCTTCGACGTGGAGGCCGCCGCGGCGGCCGTGGCTCGGGCGAGCGTCTTGGCAGCTGGTCTCGGAGCCCGGCTGCAGGAGCTCGACGTCAATCCCCTGGCCGTGTTCGCGGATGGTGGCGGGTGCCTGGCGCTGGACGCCGTCGCGATCATGCAGGGGGCCACGGAGGAGATCACATGATCAGCAACGCGGCAGCGATCGTCTCGACCGGCATGCACGTGGTCGGCACCGACCAACCCCGGATCAGCTCACTCGAGCTCCAGCTTCAGGCATGCCGCAAGGCCATGCAGTCCGCCGGGATCACCCGGCGTGACGTCGGGGCGGTGTTCACCGGTCGTGGACCCATGTCCTACACGGCCATGGAGTGGAACATGCGCATCATCAACGAGCTCAAGATCGTTCCCAAGATGTCCACCGAGGTCACGATCCATGGCGCCGGTGTGCTGGGTACCTGGCAGTACGCGGCGATGGCGGTCGCAGCCGGGATCGTCGACTACGCCCTGTGCTGCAGCGGCTGCATGGGGACGCGATGGGTCGACCTGGTCAAGGTCAACGCGGGCGTGGAATCGGACCTGCAGTTCGAGATGCCGTACGGCCCGACGACGCCGTCGCTGTACGCGCTCTTCGCGACGCGCTACATGCACGAGTTCGGCGTGTCGTCCGAGGACGTCGCGCGGATCGCGGTGGAGAACCGGAAGTGGGCGCTGGAGCACCCTGACGCGTCCATGCGACACAAGGGCCCGATCACGGTCGAGGACGTCATCAGCTCCCGCCTCATCGCCAGCCCGATCCATCTGCTCGACTCGAGCTCGTGGTACCGGGGCGGTGGGGTCGGGTCGGCCGTCATCATCACGTCCGCCGACCGGGCGAAGGACACGGCGAACCCGATCTACCTGTCGGGCTTTGGTCAGTGCGTGACGCATGAGTGGATCACGGAGCGCATGGGCCTGACCGACATAGCGCCTTCGAGGAAGCCGAACCTGACCACCACCGGCGCCGCTGTGGCGTCGGCCGACGCCTACGCGATGGCTGGCCTGCGGGCGTCCGACATGGACCTGGTCGAGACGTCGGCGCCGTTCACGTTCTTGAACATGATGGTGCTGGAGGACCTCGGGTTCTGCCCCAAGGGTGAGGGCCGAGACTTCGTCGGGGGCGGCGGCATCGACTTCGACGGCGGCCTGCCGTTCAACACCAACGGTGGCTATCTCAGCTTCGGTCAGGCGGCCAACGGCATGCACATGGCGCTCGAGGCGGTCCAGCAGCTGCAGGGGACGGCGCACGGACGACAGGTCGCCGATGCCGAGCACGCGCTGGTCCACTTCCACGGGGGCCCCAACGGCACGCACTCGGTCGCGCTGCTGAGCAACGAGCAGGGGATGTCCGCATGATCGACTGGGGTGAGGGCCTCGCCTTCATGATCGGCCCGTACGAGGTGGGCCTGACGGAGACGTCGCCGGAGACGGTCGAGTTCTGGGCAGGGGTCGCGCGAGGCGAGCTCCTCGTGAAGGAGTGCCGATCCTGCGGAGCACTGCTCTACCCACGCCGGATCCTGTGTCCTCACTGCATGTCCGACGACCTGGGCTGGAGGCGATGCGTCGGCAGTGGGACGGTGTACAGCTTCAGCACGATCTATCACGTGCCCAACGACCTGTTCGAGGCGCCGTACACCAACGGAATCATCGAGCTCGACGAAGGACCGTTCCTGTTCGGCCGCATCCTGAGCGAGACCATCGAGGAGATCGTGGTCGGTGCCCGAGTGCACGTCGAGTTCGGGCCTGTCATCGAGGGCGGCGACGTGCTGCCGCAGTACCGGGTCTCATGAGGATCTCGACGGTGGAGGCGATACCCGTCAGCCTGCCGTTCGCGCGTGAGCTGGCGCTGTCGACGGGACCGCGGTCGGCGGCCGAGCACCTGCTGGTGGCGGTCACGACCGACGACGGCGTCACCGGCTACGGCGAGTGCGTTCCGCGACCCACCCTGTACGGGGAGACGATGGCGACGGCGGCGGTGATGATCGAGCAGGTGCTCGCTCCCCGGGTCCTCGGTGTCGCCGTGAGCTCGCCGAGCTCGATCGTCCAGCAGCTCTCGAGCATCGCGGCCAACCCCTCGGCGAGGGCGGCGGTCGAGCTGGCCGCCTTCGATGCCTTCGCCCGTCACGTGGGAGCTCCTGCGGTCGATCTGCTCGGCGGCCACAGCCGCTCGGTGCCGCTGAGCGCCCTGCTCGGCTACGGCGAGCCGTCGTCGGTCGCGGACGAGGCGGAGAGTCTTCGGGCGCAGTGGGGCGTCTCCACGTTCAAGTTCAAGATCGGTCCCACGGTGGACGACGACGTCGAGGTAGCCCGCGCGCTGCGTGACCGTCTGGGCGAGGAGGCGGTCCTGTACGCCGACGTGAACCAGCTGTACTCCGTGGCTGATGCGCTCCGTTTCCTGCGCGGCACGCAGGACTGCGCGCTGCGATACGTCGAGGAACCGACGACCAGCGTCCACCACGAGGAGGTCTCGCGGCGGGCAGACCTGACGCTGCTGGGTGACGAGAGCTGCGTGGACGCGTCCGCGGTCCGCGAAGCGCTCGAGGCGCGACGGTGCCAGGCCGTGAGCATCAAGATCGCCCGCACGGGGCTGCGCGAGTCGGGACGGATCCGAGATCTCGCGGTGGCCTTCGGCGCGACGGCTGTCATCGGCTCTCAGGGCGACGCCGCGGTCGGTGCCCTCACAGCGGCATCGTTCGGTGCAGCAGACGCGAGCACGGCCGAGCAGCCGGCGGAGGTCCTGTTCTTCACCGGTCTGGCCGAGCACCTGGTCACCGAGCTCCCCGACATCCGAGACGGCCGCCTGCACGTGCCGGACAGCCCGGGCTTCGGCTTCGACATCGATCTCGAGAAGCTGCGTCATCACCGGTTGGACCGGTCTCCATGACCGGCGTCGAGGTCTCCGCACATCCATCACCTACCTGGAGGTTGGCTCCATGACCAGCGATCGACTGCACATCATCGCCGAGCGCGTCATCAACGACGCACGCGCGGCGGTGACGGACCTGAGGATCACCGAGGACGAGCTCCACGATGCCGCCGAGTTCTTCAACCAGCTGGGCCGCGCCGACGAGTTCGCGGACCTCATCGACATCTTTCTCGGTGTCACGAGCGTCGTGGCCGTGCGTGGCACCCCGGGCGGCACGACGCCGAACCTTGCCGGCCCGTACTACAAGGCCGGAGCTCCGTTCCGCGACTCCGGACTGCTGTACGACCAGGAGCTCTCCTCCGCCGAGGTCCCGCTGGTGGTGCGGGGACGCGTGACTGACGTGGCGACGGACTCCCCGGTCGCCGGCGCGGTGCTGGACGTGTGGCAGGCCGACGGGCAGGGCATCTACGACGAGATCGGATACCACCTGCGTGGCCGTGTGCCGGTGGCCGATGACGGATCCTATGAGTACCGGACGGTGCTGCCGGAGGGCTACCAGATCCCGGCCAAGGGGCCGACCACCACGCTGCTGGAGGCCCTGGGCCAGGACAACTGGAGGCCAGCGCACATTCATCTGCGGGTGCATGTGGGGGACTCGACCCCGCTGCAGACGCAGTTCTTCATGGCCGGTGCCGACTATCTCGACTCCGATCCGGTCAGCGCGGTGTACGACGACCTCATCGTCGAGCATCGTCCCGCGGGCGACGGACCGGGACGCGAGCTCGACTTCGACATCAGGATCTCAGCTCCGCAGAGCTCGACCGCCGGTCGACTCAGCGACGGCCCGAAGGCGAAGGCCGCATCGTGAGCACCGACGAGCTGCCCGGGGTGTTCCCCTTCACCCGGGGTGACAGCGCGAGCGGCCCCGACCCGGAGAAGTGGTTCTCCACCTACTACTCGGGTGCCGGGACGTCTCAGGACACCAATGCGCTGTTCCGTGATCGGTTCATGGGGGCGGACGGCACGCCGAACCTGCTGCTGGCGATGGACCTGCCGACGCAGGTCGGACTCGATCCGGACCACGGCCTGTCGGCGGGCGAGGTCGGCAAGATCGGCGTGGCGGTGTCCTCGGTCGACGATGTCCAGACGTTGTTCGACGGGATCCCGTTGGACGGCGTCATCAGCGGGACGGTCGGCAACTCGATCGGGGCCTGGACCTGTCCCCTGTTCGTGCTCGCAGGGGAGCTGACCGGGGTCACACCGGAACGGATGCGCATCGTGCTGCAGAACGACCCCATCAAGGAGTTCACGGGCCGCGGGACGCAGATGTTCAGTCCCGAGGTCGCGATCGAGCTCGCTGCCGACGTCGTGCAGTTCGCGCACCACACGCTCGGCGCGTCGTGGAAGCCGCAGTACACGTGCAGCACCCAGATGCGATGGGGTGGTGTGTCCGCGGCCCAGGAGATCGGTTTCGGGCTGGCCAGCATGATGACCTACGTGCTCGCGGCCGAGCGGAGGGGCGTGACGCCTGCCGCCTACCTGTCGCGGACGGATCTGCACATGTCGTCCGACGAGAACCTCATCGACGAGATCGCCAAGTTCCGTGCGGCGCGGCGGACGTGGGCGTACATCGTGCGCGATCACTTCGGCCGGGACGTCGCGGACGTGTCGCCGCTGAGCATCACGGTCTTCACGGCAGGCAACCGACTCACGGCGCAGCGACCGCTCAACAACATCGTCCGCACGACGACGCACGTGTTGGCCGCGATGCTGGGCGGGGTGCACGAGATGCTCGTGCCGGGCTACGACGAGGCGCTCGGGCTGCCCACCAAGGAGGCCACGTCGCTCACGAACGCGACCAAGCAGATCCTCTTCCACGAGACCGGGATCGGGACCGTCGTCGACGCCCTGGGCGGATCGCTGGAGCTGGAGCGCCGCACCACGGCCATGGCCGAGGAGGCCCGCTACTGGTTCGACGTCGTCCAGGAGGCCGGTGGAATGCTGGGCGCGATCGAGAGCAGGCTCATCTGGGAGCACATGACGACGGGAACCTACGATCGTCAGCGAGAGATCGAGCGCGGGGAGCGCAAGATCGTCGGTCTCAACCATGGCGACACGGCCGAGGCGCCGCCTCTTGAGCTCTTCGAGGGCAATCCGAGAGCCGAGGACGATCAACGTCGCCGCGTGGAGGACCTGCGCCGAGATCGCGATGCTGTCGCCGTCGGGCGCGCCCTGTCCGAGCTGGGGAGGGCCGCGGCCCTGAAGCGCGACGACCTGCAGCACAACGTCGTCCTGGCGGTGAAAGGTGCGATCGCCGCTCGGGCATCCGTGGGCGAGATCTTCGACGTGCTGCGATGCGAGCTGGGTCAGGCTGACTCTGCTCTCAACGCTGGCGATCGGCAGGCCGTCTCATGAAGGGCAAGGTGCTGCTGGCCAAACCGGGACTGGACGGGCACGAGGCCGGCGTCATGCTGGTGGGCCGTGCGCTGCACGAGTCAGGCTTCGAGGTGATCTACCTCGGGCTGAGGCAGACGGCCGACATGATCGCCAGGGCCGCTGTCAGCGAGGACGCCGATGTGATCGGTCTGAGCGTCCTCACAGGTGGCCACGTCCAGCACGCCCAGCAGCTCATGACCTCGTTGGAGGCCGATGGGGCTGCCGACATCCCGGTCATCATGGGCGGCATCATCTCTCTCGAGTCCGGCCAGGAGCTTCTGGACGCGGGGGTCACGGCCTACTTCGGCCCCGGTCGAACCTTGACCGAGATCGTCGCGTGCTTCGAGGAGACCTGTCGCGCCAGACGGTGAGCCCGGCGCTCGGGTCAATCGGGCTGCGAGGTGGACATGAGCCCTGAGATCAGGGCCGCCGACCTGGTCAGCTCGGGCAGGAACTCCAGAAGCCTCTCCTCCGAGAGGCGTGCGGTGGGTCCAAGGACGCTGAGGGCGAACAACAGCTGATCCGACCGGACAGGGACGCTGATCGCCGACGCTCCGGTCACCCGCTCGCCCGTGCTGACGGCCCACCCGTTCGACGCCACCGTGTCGAGGGTCGACCTGAGGTCACCGTCGACGGCGTCGTCGTTGAGCAGCGCCAGGAACCGGTCACGCTCGTCGACGTGCATCGACGCGAGCAGCACCTTGCCGGCCGATCCCACGGAGAGCGGAGCCGAGGACCCGACGGACGAGGTGTAGCGGATCGCCTGAGTGCTGGGGATCTCGTGGATGCACACCCGCTCCAGGCCGACCTGGACGTGGAGCGCGACGGTCTCGCCGGTAGCGGTGGCGAGCTCGGCCAGCACGTCTCGCCCGAGGGTCGCGACGCCGGCGAGTCCCGAGACCGCACCGCTCACGAGCCGCAGCAGACCAGGCCCGAGCATGTACCGGTTGGTGGACGGGTCCTTGACCACCACGCCACGGTGACTCAGCCCGGCGAGCAGTCGAAACGCGGTCCCCTTCGAGAGCTTGGTGTCCCGGCAGATCTCGCTGAGCGTGCGCGGTCCCGCCGAGAGCGCCTCCAGGATGTCGAGCGATCGCTCGATGACCCGTACGCGGGAGCTGTCAGCACCTGCGTCGTCGGAGTCTGCGTCCTGAGCCTCTGTCATGTGCCGTCCTGTTGTCGTCGACTGGTGGGCTCTCGGCGCATGTCGAATGGTCCGATCGCCGCTGATGCCACGGCACTCCTGACCGATCGTCCGCCGTGAGGTTCGCAGGATACACGGCGTTCACCGGTGTCGACCTACCAGGCAGCTGGACGGTACGAGCCGCGCGACGAGCGTTCTTGATGTATCGACAGGCGGAAGCTACGGTTTGCCCAATGGAACACTCTTCGGACCTAGCGTGTCGTGCGTCCCTGCGTCGGGGGGCCTCCCGATGCTGATCGACGTGCACACTCACTTCCATCCGCCGCGGATGCTGGAGGAGCTGAGCCGGCATGCGGGGATCCCCAGGTCGGAGGTCGCCGACGGTGTGACGTACATCCGGTACGGCCGCGACCAGCGCTTCCCGCTGCGTCCGGAGATGACGGATGTCGTGGCGAAGGTTGCCGAGATGGATCGAACGGGTGTCGACCGAGCGATCGTGAGCATGACCATGCCGGGTGTCGATGGTTTCGGTGGGGAGGCGAGCCGTGCCGCCTCGGTGGTCAATGAGGACATGGCGCTCGTTCTCGAGCCGCATCGGGATCGTGTCGGATGGGTGGCGACTCTTCCGATGGACGACCCGGAGCACGCAGGTGCGGAGCTTCGCCGTGCCGTGGGTCTGGGTGCCCGAGGCGCGATGATCTTCTCCAACGTGGCAGGGCGGCCGTTGGACCTGGCGACGGATCGCGACGTGTTCGCGACGGCGTCGGAGCTGGGGGTGCCGCTGCTCCTGCATCCGGCCTATCCGTTGTCGGCCGCCACCCTGAACGGGTTCGAGCTCGTCTCCACCCTCGGGTACCTCTTCGACACGAGCACGGCTGCGCTCCGTCTGGTGCTGAGCGGCCTGTTCACGCAGTTTCCCGATCTCGTGCTCGTGATCTGTCACGCAGGCAGCCTCCTTCCCTATCAGGCGGGCCGGATCGACTACCAGGCGCTGAACCGCCCCGGGGGCGTGGGACCCGTCGAGGGTGCGCCGTCGGATCACCTGCGCAGGCTCTACACCGACACGGTCTGCGACAGTCCGCAGACGCTCAGATTCGCACTCGACTTCTTCGGTGCCTCCCACGTCATGATGGGCAGCGACCACCCGCAGTGGCCGATGGGTCGCGGGGTGGACGTCGTCGCCTCCACCGTCATGGGCGTCGACGAGCGCGACGCGGTCGAGTCGGCCACGGCGGCACGCCTGTTCGACTGGCCTCGCTGACGCCGATCGCACCGCAGCCGCGTGGTCGGCAGCGTGGGCGACGTTCGCCGAGCCGTGAATGATCCGTGCTACGGTACACTTGTATCGAGCAGCGGAACACTCGAAGGGGTGAGAATGGACCTGGCATACCTGATCCGGCGGGCGGCACGCCAGTTCCCTGACGCCCCCGCCATCGGGAACAGCAGCGAGACCGTCCCGTTGAAGGCCGTGGCCGATCGGGCCGAGCGCTTCGCGAATGCGCTCGACGCGCTGCAGGTGCCCGTCGGTGCAGCCGTGGGCGTGCTGTCCGAGAACCGCATCGAGTACCCCGAGATCGACCTGGGACTGGCACTGGCTCGACGGGTGAGGGTCGCGCTGAACAGCAGGCTCTCGATCGACGACTTCCGGTTCGCGCTGCACGACTGCGATGCTCGGGCCCTGGTCCACTCGAGCGAGTTCGCCGAGCAGGCCAAGATGCTGGCCGAGGACTTCGACCTGGTCGCGATCAACCTGGACGGGCCACAGTTCGGCGAGCACTCCTACCAGGACGTGATCCGCCAGGCTCCTGCTACGTCGATCATCCGTGAGGGCGGAGTCGAAGAGCCTGCGTGGATCAGCTACACGTCGGGCACGACAGGCCGACCCAAAGGGGTCGTGCTGAGTCACCGTGCGATCCGCGAGGTGACCATGAACGTGCTGCTCGAGCTCGGACCGCTCGGTCCGGGAGAGCGGATCGTGCTGGCACAGCCGCTGTCCCACGGTGCCGGCTACTTCGTGCTGCCGCAGCTGGTGTCGGGTGGCGGCGTCTACGTCATGCCGACGTTCGATCCTGCTGAGGCGCTGTGGGCGGGAGATCAGCCCGGGGTGACGACGCTCAAGGCCGTGCCTGCGATGTTCCCCCCACTGATCGAGGCCTTCGAGTCACGGGGCGGGACGTTCGGCTACTCGACCGTGATGTACGGCGCTGCGCCCATGCCGGGGCCGACCATGGAGCATGCGCTGGACCAGTTCGGCAACGTGCTGGTCCAGATCTACGGGCAGTCCGAAGCGCCCATCACTCTGAGCTGTCTTCACAAGCGCGATCACGTCGTGCCGGGTGACCAGCGAGGCTCGGCCGGGCGTCCGTGGAGATCTGTCGAGCTGGAGATCCGCGACCCCGACGGGGCTCCTGTGCCGGTCGGCGAGGCGGGCGAGGTCACGATCCGCGGAAGCCATCACATGACGGGCTACCACCGTCTGCCGGAGGCCACGGACGAGGTGCTGCGCGACGGCTGGCTGTGGACCAAGGACATCGGGCGGCTCGACGAGTCCGGTTACCTGCAGCTGCTCGGGCGCCGGGACGAGATCATCAACTCCGGCGGCTTCAACGTGTCTCCTCGCGAGGTCGAACAGGTCATCCAGGATCACCCCGATGTCGCCGAGTGCGTCGTCGTCGGCCTGCCTCACGAGCGATGGGGGAGCTCCATCAACGCAGTGGTGCGCCTCAAGGGCGACGCATCGACGTCCGTCGAGGACATCTTGGCCTTCGCGCGCCCCCGGTTGACGTTCCGCACGCCGAAGAAGGTGATCCTCGCCGACTCCATCCCGCGCAATCCGTACGGCAAGGTGGACCGCGCAGGTGTGCTCGACGCTCTGAGCGCAGGCGAGCTGCCTGACCTTGCGGCGTCCGAGGTGACGGACCCTTCACGACGAGGGGCGGGTGAGGCGTCGAGATGACTGGTCGTGCGCCTGAACAGGTCGTCATCGTGGGAGCCTCCGCGGCCGGAACTGCGGTCGCGCTCCACCTGCGCACCCTGGGATTCCCCGGATCGGTCCTGCTCGTGGGGGACGAGCCGCACCTTCCCTATGATCGTCCGCCCCTGTCCAAGCAGCTGCTCTCCGGCACCTGGGCCGAGGACCGGATCCTGCTGGCGTCGCAGGTCGAGCTCGCGGACCAGGGGATCGAGGCGATCCTCGGGACGAGAGCGGTCGACGTCGACTGCGCGTCTCGGACGGTGACCCTCGAGCACGGGCGGACGCTGTCGTACGACGCCCTGGTGGTGGCGACCGGAGTCTCGGCGCGTCGGTTGGAGGGGACCGCGGGTCTCCAGGGCGTCCACTACCTGCGGACGCTCGATGACGCCCGCACCCTCGCGCCGCGTCTGGCCCCCGGACGCCGGATCGTGGTCGTCGGAGCCGGTTTCATCGGCCTTGAAGTTGCCGCCACGGCGTGTGCGCTCGGTTGTCAGGTGGATGTCATCGAGGTGCTCGACGTGCCGCTCAGCGCCAAGCTCGGTCCGTGGGTCGGATCCCGGGTGCAGCGGCTGCACGAGGATCACGGCGTCAGGTTCCACACCGGGACGAACGTCGATGAGCTCGTCAACGACGGCGTGCACGTGACGGGAGTCGCGATCGAGGGCGGCACTGTCATCGCCGCGGACGACGTGGTCGTGGGCGTCGGCACGACCCCCAACACGCAGTGGCTGGAGGCGTCCGGTCTGCCGGTGAGCTCCGATGGAGTGATGTGCGACGTGAGCTGCCGGGTGACGGCGGAGGTGTACGCGGCCGGCGACGTCGCAGCAGTTCTCGATCCCGCCACGGGTCGGCCGATGAGGACTGAGCACCGTCTCAATGCGACGGAGCAGGGACACGCCGTGGCCCGGGCCATCATGAAACTGGGCGAGCCCCGCGCGGGACTCCCGTTCTTCTGGACCGACCAGTACGACGTCAAGATCCAGATGTTCGGCACACCCCCGCCGGACGCTGAGTTCGTGGTGGAGATCGAGGAGACCGACCCGTATCGCATGGTCGGGAGCTACCGCCGGTCCGACCGGACCGAAGCAGTCGTGGGCTGGAACGCCGCCAAGCTGTTGATGCCGTTCCGCCGCGAGCTGCTCAGCGCAGTGGAAGCCGGCGCCAGTCGGGCCGTCTGACGAAAGAGGTGCAGGACGAATGAAGGTTCACATCGATGAGGACAAGTGCGTGGCGAGTGGTGCCTGCGTGCTCGAGGCTCCAGAGGTCTTCGACCAGGACGACGACGGCATCATCGTCATGCTCGACGGTCAGCCGGCGGACGGTCAGGAGGACGCGGTGAGGCGGGCGGCGGCCGTGTGCCCAGCGGCCGTCATCCGCGTGCAGGAGTGGTCGGGCGAGGCCTGAGCCGCTCGCGGCCCGGCCCACGAGGACAGACATCATGACAACTGAGCCACTCGCCATCGAACGTGACGGTCACGTCGAGACCTGGACGATCGATCGTCCCGACCGTCGAAACCCGATCACCGACGACGACATGGTGGACGCGTTCTGCGCGGCCACCTCGAGGGTCAACCGGGACGCAGAGGTGCGCGCGGTGATCCTGACGGGTGCCGGGCCTGCCTTCTCCGCAGGGGGCGACGTCAAGGCCATGGCGCGGCGAAGCGGAATGTTCGGCGGCTCCCCGTATCAGCAGCGTCAGGGCTACCGGCACGGTGTGCAGCGCCTCACGATGGCCATGTACGGATGTGAGGTGCCGATCGTGGCAGCGGTCAACGGCGCGGCCGTGGGCGCGGGGTGCGATCTGGCTCTCATGTGTGATGTGCGGGTGGCGGCGACCGACGCGTTCTTCGCCGAGAGCTTCGTGAAGCTGGGCATCATCCCCGGCGATGGGGGCGCATGGCTCCTGCCCAGGATCGTCGGTGCGGCCCGCGCGGCCGAGATGACGTTGACAGGTGATCGGGTCGAGGCGGATCGGGCTCTCGCATGGGGGCTGGTGTCCGCAGTCGTCAGCAAGGACACGCTGATCAAGGAAGCACGGGGAGTGGCCGACCGCATCGCGGTCAACCCCCCGCACGCCGTGCGCATGGCCAAGCGACTTCTGCAGGAGTCGCAACATCAACGACTCGAGAGCCTCCTGGACATGTCGGCCTCCATGCAGGCTCTCGCGCATCACACGGATGACCACGTCGAGGCGATGAGGGCGATGGTCGAGAAGCGGGTCGGTGACTTCCATGGCCGCTGATCCGACCGAGCGCCCCGCAACGTCGAGTCGACGGCCAGGACTGGTGCCGGACGTCGTGGACGAGCCGGAACAGCTGACGCGGCTCCGGCACGAGGTCCGTGCCTTCATCACCGACCAGATCTCCTCCGGTGCGTTCGTCCCGGTGGTCGACGGATGGCTCACGGCGTGGGATCCGACCTTCAGCCGCGCGCTGGCCGAACGCCACTGGATCGGCATGACGATCCCGAGGGCCTACGGTGGGCACGGCCGCTCGTTCATGGAGCGCTTCGTCGTCACGGAGGAGCTCTTGGCAGCGGGGGCGCCGGTCGCTGCGCACTGGATCGCTGACCGGCAGATCGCGCCGTCCTTGCTCAGAAGCGGCACCGAGGACCAGAAGCACCGCTTCCTGCCACGCATCGCGCAGGGCGACTGCTTCTTCGGGATCGGCATGAGCGAGCCGGACGCCGGATCCGATCTGGCCAGTGTCCGCACGCGCGCCGACCGGGTCGACGGCGGGTGGAGGGTGCGAGGGACGAAGGTGTGGACATCGGGAGCACATCGTGCCGAGGCCTTCTTCGTGCTGGCCCGGACCGAGCCTGCGGACCCCGCGAACCGGCACGGCGGCCTGACCCAGTTCATCGTCGACCTGCGGTCCCCAGGCGTGCAGGTCAAGCCCATCGTCTCGATGTCCGGGCTGGCCCACTTCAACGAGGTCCACCTCGACGACGTCTTCGTCCCGGACGAGCTGGTGCTCGGGCGGCCGGGCTCGGGATGGGCGCAGGTCACGTCCGAGCTGGGCTTCGAGCGCAGCGGACCGGAGCGGTTCTTGTCCAGCTTCCCACTGCTGACCGCGGTCGTCCGGGAAGTCGCCTCCGGGGAGCTCCCCGCCGTGCCTGATCTCGGACGAATGGTCGCCCGCCTGGCTGCGCTGCACCAGATGTCCATGGCCGTCTCGTGGGCGCTGGAGCACGGTGGGCGAGCCGACGTGTCGGCGGCCGTGGTCAAGCTGCTGGGCACGACCGCCGAGGGCCGCGTCGTCGAGCTTGCGGACCGGTTGGGTGCTCAGACACTGCGCCCGTCATCGGGACCCCCGGTCGACGAGCTGACGCGACAGGCGCTGATGAGCAGGCCAGGCTTCACGCTTCGTGGTGGAGCGAACGAGATCCTGCACGGGGTCATCGCCCGCGGGCTGGGGATGCGCTGATGTCGCCGGTGGTTGCTGATCCAGACGTCGTCGACCTGGTCGACGCGCTGTTCTCCGCGCAGTCGGCACGGCAGGACAGCTCACCGTCAGCGTCGTCCGACGTTCGGCTGGACACCGATTTCTGGGCGCAGCTGGAGTCGCTCGGTCTGACCAGGCTGACCGGTGATGTCGCCTCGGGTGGCAGCGGTGGGAGCTGGCTGGAGTCAGCCGCCCTGCTGGCCGCGGCTGCGCGTCACTCCGTGCCCGTCCCTGTCGTCGAGCACGACCTGCTCGCGGGGTGGCTTCGCGAGGAGGCCGGGCTGGCACCGTCCACACGGCTCAGCACCGCCTGCGTCCTCGATCTCGACGGCACGGCCGACGACGTGCCCTGGGCCGGCGACGCCGAAGAGATCGTGGCCCTGTGGGAGAGCGAAGGGCGGTGGCTCGTCGCAAGCTTCGACGCCGCCGAGTGCCACGTGACAACATCTCGCAACGTCGCCGGTGAACCTCGCGGAACTGTCCGGATCGATCCTGCGTCGCCATCCGCGCACGAGGTGTCGTCGTCGCTCGCCGGGCTGTTCTTCCATCGGGGAGCGCTGGCGCGCGCCGTGCAGTCGGCGGCGGTGTTGCAAGAGGCGGTGCGTCTCAGCGTGGAGCACGTCGCGACCAGGACGCAGTTCGGCCGCCCTCTGGCAGCGTTCCAAGCCGTCCAGCAGCTGATCGCGAGCTCGGCGGCCGAGTCGGCGTTGTGCTCGGCGGCCGTCGACAGCGCGATCGTGCATGCTGTGCGCGACGGCTGGCGCGATCCGGACCTGGCCGTCCGGATCGCGGTGGCACGATCGTGCGCCGCGGAGGCGACCGCCGTCGTGGTCGCCAACGCGCATCAGGTGCACGGTGCGATCGGCACGACGATGGAGCACCGGCTGCATCGACTGACGCTGCCGGCCCTCGGGTGGCGCACCGAGTTCGGCACACCGCACCACTGGGACGAGATGCTGACGGAGCACGCGGTGCAGGCCGGACCCGATGGCCTGTGGTCCCTGATCCTGGGGTCGGCGACATGAGCTGCACGGACGATGCCCTGCGCCTGCAGCACGCCGTCGTGGTGACGGCCCGCAGACTGGCGCGGGAACGACACGCGGGCCTCACTCCGATGCAGGTCTCTCTGCTCGGATCGCTCGATGCGGAACAGGTGACGGTCGGCGAGCTGGCCAGGCGCCACGGTGTGCGCCCGCCGACTGTCAGCCGTTTCCTGACGTGGGCCCTCAGCGAGGGCCTGGTGCACCGGGCACCGAATCCGTCGGATCGGCGGTCGAGGTTGTACAGCGCGTCTCCGAGGGCCACCGCTCTGCTGCGAACGGCTCGGGCGCGTCATGACCGCTGGCTCGACGGCGGGATGGCGACCCTGACCGCGCCGGAGCTCGCGACCCTGCGATCCGCAGGTGCACTGCTCGAACAGCTGGCGACGTCGTGACGGCGGGACCGAACTCATTCAGAAGGAGGAATCGTCGATGAGGATTGCGGTGATCGGCGGAACGGGCCCTCAGGGGAGGGGGCTGGCCTATCGATTCGCCTTGGCTGGTCACACGGTCGTGGTGGGATCGCGTGATGCGGACCGCGCGGCAGAGAAGGCTGTGCTGATCGAGGCGAAGGTCGGGGCCGATGGCGGGTCGGTGTCGGGAGCGACGAACACGGCCGCGACGGACGGGGCGGACGTCGTCGTCCTGGCGGTGCCGTGGGAGGGTCACGCAGCCTTGGTCGAGTCGTTGGCGACCGGTCTTGCCGGCAAGGTCGTCGTCTCGTGCGTCAACCCGCTGGCCTTCGACAGCGCCGGACCCTACGGGCTCGCTCTGCAGGAGTCGGCGGCGCAGGAGGTGCAGCGACTGGTGCCCTCGGCGCGCGTCGTCGGGGCCTTCCATCATGTCGCAGCACTGTCGTTGTGGCGCACGCCCACGATGCTCGAGCACGAGGACGTGCTGGTGTGTGGCGACGACCCGCGAGCCAAGCTCGTCGTGATGGAGCTGGCTGCAGCGGTGACCGGCCACGAGGGCGTCGACGTGGGTGGCCTGCGGCTGGCCCGACAGCTCGAGCCGCTGACGGCTGTGCTGATCAACATCAACAAGCGGTACGAGACCCGGTCGGGTATCGCGATCACGGGTATCGAGGTCTGAGCGTGCCGAACGGGCGGGAGGTGTCGCGTGCGGTGGGTCGGGTGGAGGCGGGCAGGACGGTTGACCGGGTCGAGGTGGAGGCTTTGTTGGCGGCGCGGGGTGAGCACCTGGGTCGGTTGATGGTGGTGGCGCGGCGGGTGCGGGATGCGGGGTTGCTGGAGGCGGGTCGTGCGGGTGTGGTGACGTATTCGCGCAAGGTGTTCATCCCGTTGACGCGGTTGTGCCGGGATCGGTGTCATTACTGCACGTTCGTGACGGTTCCGTCGAAGGTGGAGTCGCCGTTCCTGAGTCCTGATGAGGTTCTGGCGATCGCGCGTGAGGGTGCGGCGTTGGGGTGCAAGGAGGCGTTGTTCACGTTGGGTGACCGGCCTGAGGACCGGTGGCCTGAGGCGCAGCGGTGGTTGGAGGAGGCGGGGTACGCCTCGACGTTGGAGTATGTGCGGGCGATGAGCATCCGGGTGCTGGAGGAGACGGGTCTGTTGCCGCACCTGAATCCGGGGGTGATGTCGTGGGCGGAGATGAGCCGGTTGAAGCCGGTTGCGCCGTCGATGGGGATGATGTTGGAGACCACGTCACGTCGGCTTCATGAGACCAGGGGTGAGGCGCACTACAAGTCGCCTGACAAGGATCCGGCCGTCCGGCTGCGGGTGTTGGAGGACGCGGGACGGTTGAACGTGCCGTTCACGACGGGGCTGCTGGTCGGGATCGGGGAGGACCTGGCCGAGCGGGCGGACTCGATCTTCGAGCTGCGGCGGATCGCGAAGCAGTACGGGTCGATCCAGGAGGTCATCGTGCAGAACTTCCGCGCCAAGCCGGACACGGCGATGCGTCATGTGGATGATGTGGGGTTGGAGGAGTATCTGGCGGCGATCGCGACGACGCGGGTGCTGATGGGGCCGGCGATGCGGATCCAGGCGCCGCCGAACCTGGTGGATCTGGCGGAGTGTCGGGCGTTGCTGGACGCCGGTGTCGATGACTTCGGTGGTATCAGCCCGTTGACGCCGGACCACGTGAATCCGGAGCGGCCGTGGCCGCAGATCGAGGAGCTCACCGCGCTGGCCGCCGCCGCGGGGTTCGTGCTGGCTGAGCGGTTGACGGCTCATCCGCCGTTCCTGGACGTGCCGTGGCTGGATCCGCGCCTCGCGGGCCACGTGGACGCGTTGCGCGGTGCTGACGGGTTGGCCGATCCGGACGCGCTGCCGGTGGGTCTGCCGTGGCAGGAGCCCGACGGCGGGTTCGACGTCACGACGGGACGCTCGGACCTGCACGAGTCCGTTGACACCCGGGGGCGTACGAGTGATCGGCGCAGCGATTTTGAGGACGTGTACGGCGACTGGGGTGTGCTGCGCGACAAGGTCGCCGCTGACCGGGTGCCGGAGCGGCTCAGCTCGGACGTGCACGCGGCCCTGCGGGCGGCGGAGCGTGATCCGTCGGGGCTGTCGACCGAGCACGCCACGACGTTGATGACCGCGGCCCAGGGGCCGGCGCTGGACGCCGTCACGGGCCTGGCCGACCAGCTGCGCCGTGACGCGGTCGGCGAGGAGGTCACGTACGTCGTGAACCGGAACATCAACTTCACCAACATCTGCTACACCGGGTGCCGGTTCTGCGCGTTCGCGCAGCGCAAGAGCGACGCCGACGCGTACACGTTGTCGTTGGACGAGATCGCGACCCGGGCCCGGATCGCCGTGAGCGTGGGCGCGACCGAGGTCTGCCTGCAGGGCGGCATCGACCCGCAGATGCCCGGGACGGCGTACTTCGACATCGCCCACGCGGTCAGGGACGCCGAGCCGGGCTTGCACGTGCACGCGTACTCGCCGATGGAGGTCATGAACGGTGTCGCCCGCACGGGTCTGTCGATCACCGAGTTCCTGGTCGCGGCGAAGGAGGCCGGGGTCGACTCGCTGCCCGGCACCGCCGCGGAGATCCTCGACGACGACGTGCGGTGGGTGCTGACCAAGGGCAAGCTGCCGACCGCTCAGTGGCTCGAGGTCGTGCGCACCGCGCACTCCGTGGGCCTGCCCACGACGTCGACGATGATGTACGGGCACGTCGACCACCCGGGGCACTGGGTCAAGCACCTGCAGGTCCTGGCCGACGTCCAGCGCGACACCGGCGGGTTCACCGA